>OIYT01000151.1_pt1 | contig 90470 bp, 75 predicted proteins | sample 1588201 | NCBI WGS metagenome assembly OIYT01 (sample SAMN03283260) | human gut metagenome | biome: human-associated habitat; material: feces | host: Homo sapiens | place: USA | collected 2013
CCCAAATAACTTTGTCTCTTTTGACCTTCTGTCAATCTGTATCTCTGAAAACTGACGACAACTCTCGTTAGCCGCACTTGGAGGTGCCGCAGGAGGTGCATATGAGGCATCCTTCCTGGTAGACGAGAGTCTCGTTGCCGCAGTTAGGGCATCGCTGACCGCTTGCCTTTGTGCCGTTGGGGAGATATTTCTTCAACGCGCGCTCGACACCCATCTTCCAGGTGTTTATCGACTGGCTGTCGAGTTCGAGGCTGCTCACGAGCTTGAGCACCTGCGGGATAGGCATACCGTAGCGCAACACACCGGAAATAAGCTTGGCGTAGTTCCAGTATTCAGGGTTGAACTTGTCGGAAAGTCCCTCGATGGTGGTCTTGTAGCCGCGCTTGTTTATAAACTGGAAGTCGTAGCGCTTGTTGCCCTGCTCATCGACCGCCTTGATAATCTTACCGTGGGTAACGCTCTTCGGGCAGAAAATGCCGTCGTCATCATCGGCGAGACCGGTGAATATCTCATAAGGCTCACCGTCGACCAGACCGACGAAGGCAATCCATTTCTCCTTGTTGTTCTGGAAGCGCACGACATCGGCTTCGAGTTCGACAGGGCGTTTCACCACATGGGCATCGTCAATCTTGATTTTCTCAGCCGGCTTCTCCTCCTTTTTCTCAACCGAGATAAGCACACCGGAACGCGACCCGTCGCGATAGACAGTACAACCCTTGCAGCCGGAGCGCCATGCCTCCACATAGAGGCGGTTGACAAGCTCCTCGGTGACATCGGAAGGGAGGTTGATGGTGACAGAAATAGAATGGTCGACCCATTTCTGCACCCTACCCTGCATCTTCACTTTCTCAAGCCAGTCGACATCGGCTGAAGTAGCCTTGTAATAGGGCGACTGAGCCACAAGCGCGTCAAGCTCCTCCTGAGTGTAAGAGTCTTTGCGGGGAATACCGTTGATATCCATCCATGTAAGGAACTTGGGATGGTAGACGATAAACTCCTCAAACGCATCGCCTGACTCGTCGACATAATCTATGCGCACTTCGGGGTCATTGGGATTGACCTTGCGGCGGCGCTTGTAGACGGGCATGAACACAGGCTCGATACCGGAAGTGGTGCGTGTCATAAGGCTGGTGGTACCTGTAGGCGCGATTGTCAGACAGGCGATATTGCGCCTGCCATGCTTCACCATGTCCTCATAAAGAGCGGGGTCGGCATCGCGCAGACGCGCTATGAAAGGATTGTCTTTTTCGCGAGCGGCATCAAAAATCTCAAATGCACCGCGCTCCGAAGCCATCACAACCGATGAGCGGTAGGCGGCAAGAGCGAGGGCGCGATGTACACGCTCGGAGAAAGCTGTTGCCTCGGGAGTACCGTAACGCAATCCGAGTGCGGCAATCATGTCGCCCTCGGCGGTGGTGCCGACACCTGTACGACGTCCTTTGAGAGTCTTGGCACGTATTTTTTCCCACAGATGACGCTCGGTCTGCTTGACCTCGGCACTTTCAGGGTCGGAGTCAACCTTGGCGAGAATCGTGTCGATTTTCTCCATTTCCAGGTCGATGATATCGTCCATGATGCGCTGTGCCTTGGCGATATGCTTCCCAAACAGGTCAAAGTCAAACTCAGCCTGCGGGGTAAACGGATTTTTCACATAGCTGTAAAGGTTCACGGCAAGAAGGCGGCAGCTGTCGTAAGGACACAGCGGAATCTCGCCGCAGGGATTGGTGGAAATGGTACGGAAACCGAGATCGGCATAGCAGTCGGGCACCGACTCGCGGATAACCGTATCCCAAAACAGCACACCCGGCTCAGCCGACTTCCATGCATTGTGGACTATCTTTCCCCATATAGCGGCTGCATCCACCTCTTTTGTCACAACAGGCTCCGACGAGCCGTCGACGGGATAGGTCTGCAGATAAGGCTTCCCCTCCACGGCAGCCTGCATGAATTCATCGTCGATGCGCACCGAGACATTCGCGCCGGTCACCTTTCCCTCGGTCATCTTGGCATCGATAAACGCCTCGCTGTCGGGGTGCTTGATGCTAACAGTCATCATCAGTGCCCCGCGTCTGCCATCCTGCGCCACCTCACGGGTAGAATTGGAGTAACGCTCCATAAACGGGACAAGTCCGGTCGATGTAAGCGCCGAATTTTTAACGGGAGTGCCCTTCGGACGGATATGGCTGAGGTCGTGCCCTACCCCCCCGCGGCGCTTCATGAGCTGCACCTGCTCCTCGTCGATCTTCATGATGCCTCCGTAAGAGTCGGGACCGCCGTCAAGACCGATTACGAAACAGTTGCTGAGTGAACCCACCTGGAGATGATTGCCGATACCGGTCATAGGGCTTCCCTGCGGCACGATGTAGCGGAAATCCTTCATCAGGTCAAACACCTCATCCTCACTCATAGGGTTAGGATAATTGCTCTCTATGCGCGCAATTTCGCGGGCAAGACGACGGTGCATGTCGTCGGGGGTCTTCTCAAACAGATTTCCGAAAGAGTCTTTTAGTGCATATTTTGTAACCCATACCCTTGCGGCAAGCTCATCGCCGTCAAAGTACCGGACCGAGGCCTCATAAGCCTCATCATAAGTATATGTATTATTTTCCACGAGGTGATAATTTTTATTTGCCGATACAAAGATACGCTTTAAAATTGTATATTCGCAAAATAAATGCAATTCTAAAAACAGTTATACGACATGGATATCGACCGATATTTCGCCAACCGGCGCACAGTGCGCCGCTACACGGCGCAGGAAGTAGCCCCCGAACTGCTGACACAGCTACTTGAAGAGGCAACACACGCCCCCAACACCGGAAACATGCAGCTCTATTCAGTGATAGTGACGCGCTCGGAAGAGGGCAAACGCGCACTTGCCCCGCTACACTTCAACCAGCCGGCGGCGACAGGATGCAGTGTGCTGCTCACCTTCTGTATCGACATCAACCGCTTCAACCTGTGGTGTAAAGAGGGAAATGCCGACGCGGGCTTCGGCAACCTCCAGATGCTGCTTGCCGGGGCAATAGACGCATCGCTGTTTGCCCAGCAATTCAACACGCTTGCCGAGATGCATGGACTGGGATGCTGCTACCTCGGCACCACCGCCTACAACGCGCCGGAGATAGCAAAAGTGCTGGAGCTGCCCGACGGTGTAGTGCCGCTTGTATCTCTTACAGTAGGATATCCCGAAGGGGAGGCACCGCTATCGGACCGCCTCCCATTGGAGGCAATCGTGCATGACGAGAAATACCGTCAATACACCCCGGAACAGATTCGCGAGATATATGCCGGGCAGGAAAACAGTGGCGACAGCAAACGGTTTATCGAGGAGAACGGCAAATCGACGCTCGCGCAGGTATTTGCGGAGGTGCGTTATCCGAGAGCTACCAACGAGGCGTTTTCCAAGACGTTGCAGGAGTATCTGGAAAAAGGATTTTTTAAGTAGGAAGTATTGAGTATTAAGGGGGACCTTAAGGACCTTAGAGACCTTAGAGAGCATGATACGATATAAAAAGCAAGGGCTGTGCCGGTCGGCACAGCCCTCGGTGTATGGAGGTAGATGGGATTATTCGGCGGGATCCATTACGAATACGCGGTAGTTGTTCTGCTTCATAAGTTCAGCCATGAATGCCTCTACATCAGCCTCGGTGATGGCGTTGATGGTGTCAACGGCTGTAAGGAATGTGTCGACCGGAAGTATCTGATAGCCGGTCATGCCCGAGAGCCAAGCCTGGTTTTCAGTCATGCCACGGGTAGCCTCCTTAACCATGAATTCCTTAACCTTGCCAAGTTCCTCGGCAGAGATGTTTTTGGTCATGTCGTCAAACTGACCGGCAATAATCTCCAGCACCTCATCTTTCATCTCGGGCTTCATCGGGAATGAAGTCTGGAACATCACAGGATTGTCGGAGATGCGTGAGAGCTGACCGTGAGCACCGATTGAATACACAGCTCCTTTATCTTCGCGGACCGTCTTAAGGAGACGAGCAGAAAGTATCTGACCGGCAATCGAGGCGAGCTTCTGATTTTTAGCTGTGTAAGGCATATCGCCGGTCACCACGATTGCTGCGTAAGTGGTAGGGGTATCCATCTTCTGCTTCACCTGCTCGGTAGAAGAACCTGCCTCAATACCGAGACCTGCAAGCTTGACAGAAGCGGGCTTCCCGGCTTTTGCGGGAAGTGTGGCTATATACTGCTCGACAAGAGGCTTGAAAGCGTCAATGTCGATATTTCCCACGAAATAGAATGTATAGTCGGCGGCATTCGCGAGCTGTGAACCTACAATCTCCAGGATGCGGTCGCGGCTTGCATTTTCAACCGTAGCGACATCAAGAGCATAAGAACGCGGCGACTTGAACAGGTATTCGAGCAGCTGCTTGTTGAACTGATAAGTCGGTTGAGCCTCCTGGTTTTTAAGAGCGCCGGTATATATGTTCTGTGCCGACTTAAAGTCGTCGGGGCTGATTGCAAATCCGGTAAATGTAGCGTAAATAAGCTCCATCAACACCGGAAGGTCCTTGGGAACTGTAGAGCCGGAGACCTCGCGGTCGTAAGCCGACAGCTCGATATCGCAACTTGCCTGCTTTCCGGCGAGATATTTTTCAAGATCAGAGCTGCTATAAGTTCCCAGACCATGTTGACCTATGGCATAAGGGAGATAGCGGAGATTCAGGTCATCCTCGGCACCTAAAACCGATGTGCCCCCCAGAGCGAGAGCATTGAAAAGGATTTCATTTTCCTTGAAATCGGTCTTCTTCACAACGACCTTCACACCATTGGAAAGAGTCCATTCCTGAGTGTTGTAAAGCGGATTTTCAGTAATCGCCACAATCTTGCCCGGTGCCGGAAGCGCCTCGATAAGCGGCTCGCTCTTCACCTCATCGACAAACGCCTCAATCTCCTCGGCATCGACACGCTGCATAGCCTCGGCGAGCTGCGCCTCGGTAGGCACGGTGAAACCTTCAGCCTCCGGGAGCATGGCAAGCACGATTACATTCTCGTCGCCGATAAGTTCGGGCAACGCCATGTTAATCATCTCGACAGGGAGCTGATTTGCCAGCATACTCATCATGGTAAACTCATTCTCAATACCGGGAATAGGCTCATTGTCAAGGAAATGATTTACATACTCCTCGACAAGAGAGGTGGAAGTGGTAGTGGCACGGTTATTGTAAGCCTTCTCCAGACGGGAAAGATACTCGCTTCTCGCACGGTCATACTCGGAAGAGGTGAAACCGCCGCGCTTTGCACGGAGCACCTCGCGGTAAACCGCCTCAAACGCCGGAATCAAATCATCACCCTTGGGAAGTGCCGCAACAGTCAATGCATCGACAGTCTTCGACAGCATATATTGACCGTAGCCGGCATCGGCAAGCGCAAACACTGCATCGGGCTTGCTCGACATCTCCTGGAAACGCGCATTAAGCATGGCATCAATCATGTTGACGGCATATTTCCCGATAAGATAGTCAAGATTGCCCTTCAACGAGTCGGGTGTTGCCTCTGACTTGAACATAATCTGCACAACGGCATTGCTCAGTTCAGGATCGCTGCCCACGGCAAAGATGGTCTCCTTATTGTCAGGAACAGGGAAATAAACACGCTCAGCAGGATTGTCAGGCATCTTGACATCGGAGAAAATCTCCTTTATCTTAGCCTCGATGCGGTCCACATCAATATCGCCGACCACAACGATACCCTGCAAATCAGGGCGATACCACTTCTCGTAATAATCACGGAGATCCTGATATGGGAAATTGTCAACGACTTCCATAGTACCGATAGGCAGACGGTGAGCGTACTTGCTGTCGGGGTATATCGTGGGAAGCAACTTTTCAAGTATGCGCATCTGCCCTACATTGCTGCGACGCCACTCCTCGTGGATGACACCACGCTCCTTGTCAATCTCGGCATCTTCGAGAAGCAGCCCGTCGGCCCAGTCATGAAGAATGAGCAGACATGAATCCTGCACACTCTCGCGAGCCGTCGGGACATTACATATATTATACACAGTCTGGTCGGTCGAAGTATAAGCGTTAAGATTTTGTCCGAATTTCACGCCTACAGTCTCCAGCCATGACACAACCTCGTTGCCGGGGAAATTTTTGGTGCCGTTGAAGCACATGTGTTCCAAAAAATGAGCGAGACCGCGCTGATTGTCTTCCTCCTGCATAGACCCAACCTTCTGGGCAATGTAATAGTCAGCCTGCCCTTTGGGATACTCATTGTGACGAATGTAATAGGTCAAACCATTGTCAAGTTTTCCAATCTTTACATCAGGGTCAACCGGAATGGGCGGCATAGCCTGCGCCATAACGTAGACCGGGGCTATCGCCGCTGCGACCAGCAGCAACAACCTGGTAAAATACTTTTTCATTGCTAAATTTTGATTAAATTTTTCAATTATCACACAAAGATAAAGAGATTATCCGAAATAGCAATAAAAGTGTGTGTTTTTCATAGTATCTGAGATACCACAATAAAAATCTAAAACAGCGACAGCTGTACCGGCACGTGTGGTGCGGGCATAAGAATGACCGAGCGGTCATGACTCCAGCCCTGGCTTGAATTGCGCAGACGCAACGTGACAAGCCCGAGACTGCCGGTGACAGCACGACGTACCTGACATAAAATATCGGAAAAAGAAGTTAAGCCGCTAAGCCTCAATGAAGCAAGCTGCCTGCCATGTTGCGACAGGGTAGCATAGATTATATCAGAGCTGTTGATTGTTCCCATAGTGGTGTTTGCCTTAAAATTACAAGGCAAATGTAGCTCACCACACGGGCGACATCAGCGCACAGCAATGTAAATGTTTGTTAATAGCTCAACATTTGAACATAGCCTCGATCTTCGAGAGATCCTCGCGCAAAGCGGGCTCCATCGAAAGACGCTCCTCAATATTGCGGCAGGCATGAAGAACAGTGGCATGGGTGCGCGAAAGGCGTGTGCCTATCGCGGTAGCGGGCATCTTGGCATCGCGGCGCGCAAGAAACATCACCATCTGCCGCGCATCGGAAATCTCGCGCTTGCGGCTCTTCGCAAACAACGCGTCCTGGTCGATGTTGTAATAATCGCTGACGCTCTGGGCAATCATCTCGAAATTGATTGACTTCTTGTGAATCTTCACGGCATTGCCAAGCACAGTGCGGGCAAGGTCAACGGAAATCTCACAGTTAAGTATCGTGGCGTGAGCAATCAGTGACACGATAATTCCCTCCAGTTCACGGATGCTGTCAGTGACATTTGACGCGATATAGTCGAGTACCTCTGCAGGTATCTTCAAGCCATCCTGCGACGCACGACGGGCAAGCACCTCGCGGCGCAAGCTCACATCAGGCTTTTCAAGCTCGGCGGTCATTCCACACTTGAAACGAGACAGAAGACGCTCGTGCATATCCTTCATCATCGACGGCGGACAGTCGCTCGACATGATTATCTGCCTCTGGTTGTGATGAAGATGATTGAATATGTGGAAGAAGGCACCCTGAGTACCGGGCTTGTGCATGAGATCCTGAATATCGTCGATTATAAGCACGTCGATAGACTGATAGAAGTTGATGAACTCATTGACACGGCTCGGTTTTGCAGTGGCTGCAGCGGTGTACTGGCTCTCGAAAAGACGCGCCGACAGATACAACACTCTCGCTTTTGGATCACGCTCCTTTATGCGGATACCGATAGCCTGGATCAGATGGGTCTTGCCTACACCCGTGGGACCGAAGATAAAGAAGGGATTGAAGGTCTTAATCTCCGGATTGGTGGCGATAGCCTCGCCTATAGCGCGCGCAATCTTATTGGAAGGGCTGGCGCAATAATTCTCGAATGTATTCTTAGGGTTAAGCCCCGAATCAAAATCCTCCACGACTTCAGTCACGAAAGGATTGCCGGAACGCTGACGCACGGCGGGACTCGGATTGACGCTCTCTATAGCCACAGAGGTATCAGGGTCGGAGCCTATCTGATTGTATTCATAAAACAATTTCACCCCGGGACCATACACCTTATGAAGCGTGTATAGCAATATTCTTGCATACTGCTCTTCAAGGCGCTCCACAAAAAACGATGTGGGCACACGGAGACGAAGCTCATTCCCCTCAAAACTTTTGGAAGTGATAGGCTTGAACCAGGCGTCAAACTGCTCGGCAGGAAGATTATCCTTAAAGATTTTCAGGCAATCTTCCCACAACTTAAGGTGAGATTCTTTCATGAAAATGTAATTTTATGGCTATATGTAGGCTTAACTTTTCTATGCAAATTTCCCCAACTTTTTTTTGAAAAACAATCGAAAAAAAATTTGGAAATTACAACTATTATGCAACATCCCTGTTTCTCAATAGCTTATCAAACCATTAACATTTGGTCTTAAATTTAGCAAATCCAATCCGGCATAAAGCTATATTTCAACACATTACATCCATATCACAAAGTTAATACAACTTAGGGGCTTCGCGTGAAACCCCTAATTATAGCTATGGTAGCACAACTTCAGCTGTGGAACATCAGCAGCAAAAAGTTATCAACTATTTAGAATCAATCTAAATAGCGACGTGTTATCAGAACACCTTAATCGGCGGGATGTAACGCTTGGGATTTTGCTTGAGATCGATAAGTATCGAATCCAGCCCTCCGGCGACACCGTTAAGATGGTCATAAAGCTGACGGTCGTTAAGGAGCAACCCTACAGAATTGTCGGGTTCGTTCATCTTGCGTGTAATAGCATTGACATTTGCAGTAAGCTGGTTTACATTATCCATAGTCTCCTGCAAAGGCAATTTCTTCAGTTCCTCCGACATCACGGCGAGATCTGCAGTGATAGAGTCAAGATTGGCCGCCACGCCGTCGACAGTCTTCATTGTCGCAGGCATACCAACGAGAGTGCGGTTAAGATACACTGTGGTCGCCTGAAGATTGGCGGTGATGGCGTCGAGACGCTTAACCGACAGCAACAGCGCGGAGTCACTTACAAGGTTGTTGACAGAAGTCAGCAAAGTATCTATCTTCGGGAATACCTCGGCGACACGCGGCATAAGTTCACCCGTCACGCCATCAAGCATCGACGGCTGACACTCGCCGATAAGCTTCGACCCTACTTCATGACTCGACGACGACTGAGAAAATTCAAGTATTATCGAAGGGGTGCCGAGGAGGCTGCTCTCGATAATCGCCTTGCTGCCTTCAGGCACCCGCAACTGCTTGTCGAGGGAAATCTCAACAAGTATATGACCGGGATTATCATACTCGTATGTAATATCGCGCACCTGCCCTACCTTGAATCCGTTGATGGTGACGGGAGCCGATACGGTAAGTCCGTTGACATTAGTGTAAGACACGTAATAATAATTAGCTGCCTTAAACAGGTTGATACCTTTCAGATAGTTGATACCAAAAAACAGCACGAGTGCGGCAATCAATACAGAAAGTCCTATTATCAACTCTTTTGAATAGCGTTTCATATTGCTTAATCAGGTTTTTAATATCTTTAGTGTAACTCTATTTTATACGTTTACCATCGCGGGTAGTTATGATGAAAGCATCGGAAAATTTCTTTCTCACTTTTTTCATCTCGCTTTTTGCCTCGTCAAGAGATTCAAAACTGCCCACAGTATATTTCCACATATTGCCGTCGCGATAGCTCTCGACATTTTTCAATCCCTTGAATTCCTTGGCATTATGCTTGAATTTTACAGGATGAGACATGAACTGGACCTTATAGCGCAGCCCTTCGCCCATCAGTTCTCCACCGTCAGCGGCATCAACGGCATCTACTTGTATATCCTCTTCAAAGACGGCAGGCTCAATGTCCGCAGCGACCTCCTCACTATCAGTCTTTCGGTCTTTTTTCTTATCCTTACGCTTATCCTTCATCACTCCCGATTTGCGGTCGTAAGAAAGCTTATATGACTTGAAGGCGTTGAATATGGATTTTGCGAACTTGGTCTGACCGTTTTCTGAAGCGAGAAAAGCCTCAGATGTGGGATTACATATAAATTCAAGCTCAATCAACACTGCAGGCATCCCGGTCTTCGCAAGAACCCAGAAACCGGCTTGACGCACACCGTTGTCCTGTCGGCCGGCTGTAGTGACCATCTCAGCCTGCACCTTGCTTGCAAAGTCGATACTCTGCTCCATGTGCTGATTCTGGCTCAGCTCGAATATTATGTAAGATTCGGTGGAATTAGGATCAAAACCGCAATAAGTGGTCGAAAAATCATCCTCAAGCATCATCACGGAGTTCTCACGTTTTGCAACCGCGAGGTTTTCGGCACTTCTGTGAAGACCGAGCGTATAGGTCGCGGCACCCTTTATTGTAGTGCGCCGCTTGTTTTTCTTATCAACTGAATTGGTATGTATCGATATGAACAGGTCGCCATGAGCCTTATTGGCTATCTCGGCGCGCTCCTGAAGCTCCTTGAAATAGTCGCCGTCGCGGGTATATACTACCTTGACATCATCCATATCCTTTTTAATCAAGTCGCCAAGTTTAAGAGCCACACCGAGGTTTATGCTCTTCTCATTGGTCTTTTTACCGATTGCCCCGAAGTCATGACCGCCATGCCCCGCGTCGATAACCACGACAAAATCTTTTGCCGGGAGAAGCAAAGCAGACGAAAGAGATATTATGAGGATTAGTGCAATCCGTAAAAAACGATACATATATAATATAACCGAATATCTTTGCAAAATTAAGAATTTACGGTGTATTTTTGCTAATTCACAACGCTTTTTTATCCCATAAGCACAGAAATCATGCCGTTTTGAACAACCGCGGTGATACTTTCACCATGAAAATACGTTACTTTTGCATAACCAAAACAATTAACACCGATGAAGTCATTATTGTTGGCAGCCTGCGCCTCCATTATCATTGCCTTTACATCATGTGGCGACAATAACCGCCGTCACGCGCCGTCAAACGCACCAAGAGTGAAAATAACGCGTTTCGACCGCGACATAGCAGCCTATCCGCAACTTGACAGCATACGTAGGGTGCAATTCCGCGACCGCTATGCGGGTGTGCTTATGATGACAGTAGGTCCCGACACGATTACCGACGAAGCTGTAGCCACCTATGCGCGAGGGAGAGGTGTGACAATGTTTGTACCCGACATCAAGGAGCGATTTAAGACACAGGACTCCATCGAGAATGTACTCACCGATGTGTGCTATCATCTTTCCGGGAAACTCCCCGAAATGACATGGAAAGAGATTTACGGTGGAGTGTCAACCTACAACCAGTCGATATTAATGACCGACACCATAATGCTTGTAGGGCTTAACCATTATCTTGGCGAAGACTATCCGGCATACGCATATTTCGAACCTTATCAGCGGGTGGTGAAAACAGAGCGTCATCTTCCGTATGATATAACTGAGGCGATGATAATAGGACGATACCCGTATGTCGAGAATGAAAGTTCGTCACTGCTCAACCGTATGTTATATGACGGAGCCATAACATATATATTGATGACATCATTACCGGGAGCCGACCTCTCTGAAGCCATGGGGTACACTACGGAACAGACGGAGTGGATGATGAAAAATGAAGGAAATGTGTGGCGGCGCATAATCGAGCAGGGGTATCTCTACTCCACCGACGGAAGCATGGCATCGCGCCTGTGTCGCCCCGCACCGGCTTCGCCGGCAATACATCCCGACGCCCCCGGCGCAGCATGCCGCTTCATAGGCTACCGCATCGTTGACGCTTACATGCAGTCACATCCCGATTTCGAGGTGGCGAAGCTGCTCTCGCCTGAGTTTTACAACTCCACCTCATCGCTCGTTGACGCCGGCTATTCGCCGAGGTGACCTCAATTAACTATCATTCCGCCAAAGCGACGGTCGACACGCGCGTCGTAATGATATGAGCGTGCAAACTGTCGTATCAAGGCGATCGTAAGCCTACTCGGCAATACATCGTCTCCTGCAGAACGGCTGTCGCGTTGTTGCAACGCATATTTGGAAGGTGTAGACTTTTTATCCATAGGCAAACCCGATTATTTTGTTGCGTGTATATCTTTAACGCCACAACCGGGCGGTTTAGTATATCGCCTGGTCACAATTATATCAATAATCCGGAAAATAAGTAAACAAGCATTAATTTAATGCGCCTAACTACGTTTTAGCGCATTTATTGCATCAAAATAGCAAAAAATCTATAATTTGCTTGTTTTTACGACATCTATGTGATAACTTTGCAGTGATAAAATTTAAACAATAACCTCATAAACCTTACTGCCTATAGCTTGACATTACTCTAAACAATAATATCAACACAGTAATGCAAAAATTGACCAATCTCACCGACGAACAATTAGTGAGGGCCTACGTCGACGGAAACAATGCTGCTTTTGACACACTGCTCCGCCGTCACCAATCAAAGCTATTTTCTTACATTCTGAGAATCGTAAAGAACAGGGACATAGCCGACGATATTTTTCAAGAAACATTTGTCAAGATCATAATGACCTTGAAGCAGGGTCGCTATGCTGAGTCCGGCAAGTTCGGCGCATGGCTCACCCGCATAGCCCACAACCTTATCATTGATCATTTTCGGCAGGAAAAATCTGAAAACAGCATCTCCACCGACGATGAGGAAGTAAATCTGCTCAACCGCCGCGACCTCTGCGACGAAAACATCGAGGACCTTATGGTCAACGACCAGATACGTACCGATGTGCGCCGCATAATCGAGGCTCTTCCCGAAGCACAGCGCGAGGTGCTCATGATGCGCTATTACAGCGACATGAGCTTCAAGGAAATCGCTGATGCCACAGGAGTAAGCATAAATACAGCACTCGGACGTATGCGTTATGCCATCATGAACATGCGACGCATCGCCGAAGAAAACAACATTGTGCTCTCGGCGTAAGCCGCCGGGGAGCGCAATGCTTTATATCTCGCCACGAAAAACTTCCCTTACGCAACCTAAATAATTCAATAAGGATTTTGCCCGGAAGGGGCAAGATAGAGTTAACCGCGGGCAGCACCGGAGTGGGCACCCGTGGAACGCAGATCCTACAACACTATACAACCCTGAAGCGGGTTGCATAAATACATGCAATTCAAACGACTATGCAACCCGCTCCGGGCTGAGCCAATGAGAGAGGTACTTGCGCCACGGGTATGCCTCCGGCATTACCCGCGGATAACAGGATGAATCCCCATTTCGGGGATTTATATCTCTTGCGCCTTAAGTTAGTGACATTGTTACGCAATCCGCCCATACATTTTAGCGGCTATCTTTTTGCTTTTCACGAATTTGTTGTAACTTTGTGGAGAACAATAGTTATGATTTATTCCGAAATCAGCCAATATTATGAACAAAATTCTTGAGAAGGAGCATTTTTCAGAGAAAGTTGTCAAACTTATCGTTGAAGCTCCTGCCATTGCCATGTCGCGCAAGCCGGGTCACTTCGTAATCGTGCGCGCCTGCGAACATGGCGAGCGAATACCCCTGACAATAGCCGACGCCGACCCTGAACGCGGCACTATCATGCTCGTGGTGCAGGATGTAGGCGTCTCATCCCATAAAATATGTTCTCTCGAACCGGGAGAATACCTTACCGATGTGGTAGGCCCGCTCGGACAGGCGACCCATATCGCCAACGTAGGCACCGTGGTATGTTGCGGCGGCGGCGTTGGCGTGGCGCCTATGTTACCCATCATCAAGGCAATGAAGCAGGCAGGCAACCGCGTCATAACCGTGCTTGCCGCCCGCACAAAAGAGCTGATTATACTCGAAGAGCAGGTAGCGCCCTGGTCAGACGAAGTGATAATAATGACCGACGACGGCAGCTACGGCAACAAGGGTCTTGTGACCGCCGGAGTAGAAAGCGTAATCAAACGCGAGAAAGTAGACCAGGTTGTTACAATAGGTCCGGCAATAATGATGAAATTCGTTGCACAGCTCACAAAAAGCTATGACATCCCCACGATGTGCTCACTCAACACGATTATGGTAGACGGCACCGGCATGTGCGGCGCTTGTCGCATAACGGTCGACGGCAAGACACGGTTTGTATGTATTGACGGACCGGAATTTGACGCCCACAAGGTCAATTTCGACGAGATGCTTACGCGCCTGCGTTCCTACAACTAATCTTTCTTTTATCACACATCACAAAATTAAAATGTCAGACAACAACATATCGACATCGGCTCCACGCGACGCACAATGGCGCGAAGAGCTGCGCAAGGCAACTCCTGTCAAGGAACGCACATCAATCCCGCGTGTCAAAATGCCGGAACTTGACCCGGCATACCGAGTAACATGCAATGAAGAGGTCAACCAGGGACTGCCGGAAGAAGCGGCTGTGATTGAAGCTCGCCGCTGCATGGACTGCCCCGACCCGCAGTGCATGACAGGATGTCCCGTAAGCATAAACATTCCGGGATTCATCAAGAATATCGAGCGCAAGGAATTTCTGCAGGCTGCCGCCGTGCTCAAGGAGACGAGCGCACTTCCTGCCGTGTGTGGCAGGGTATGTCCGCAGGAAAAGCAGTGCGAGTCAAAGTGTATCTATCACAAGATGAAGAAAGAGCCGGTGGCAATCGGGTATCTTGAACGCTTTGCCGCCGACTATGCCCGTAACTCCGGAGAAGCGGGTACTCCATCTGTCGCACCGCTAAACGGCATCATGGTAGCAGTAGTCGGCTCAGGACCTGCCGGACTTTCATTTGCCGGCGATATGGCGCGGCGGGGCTACGAGGTCACAGTATTTGAGGCTCTGCATGAAATCGGCGGCGTACTCAAATACGGCATCCCGGAATTCAGGCTTCCCAATGAGGTCGTGGATGTGGAAATCGACTCGCTTGCCCGCATGGGTGTGAGATTTGTAAAAGACTGCATCGTAGGCAAGACATTCAGCTACGACGACCTGCACGAGATGGGATTCAAGGGAATATTCGTGGCATCCGGAGCGGGTCTGCCCCGTTTCATGGGCATACCGGGCGAAAATTTCAACGGTGTGATGTCAAGCAACGAATATCTTACCCGCATCAACCTCATGGGTGCAGGACGACCGGGCTATGACACCCCGGTGCTTAAAGGAAGCCGCGTGGCTGTAATCGGTGGCGGCAACACTGCGATGGACTCGGTGCGCACGGCAAGGCGCATGGGCGCGGAACGAGCCATGATAGTCTATCGGCGCAGCGAGGCTGAGATGCCCGCACGTGTGGAAGAAGTCAAGCACGCCAAAGAAGAGGGCGTGGAGTTCCTGACTCTACATAATCCGGTGGAATATCTCGCTGACGAGAAGGGGCGCGTAAGGGCAATGCGTGTGCAACGCATGGAACTTGGAGAACCTGACGCTTCCGGTCGCCGGTCGCCGGTCGCCATCGAAGGTGCAATCGACGAGATTCCCGTCGACCTTGTAATCGTGAGCGTCGGTGTATCGCCCAACCCGCTTATCCCGAATGCCATCAAGGAGCTCGAGGTGTCGCGACGAGGCACAATAGTGGTCAACGAGGATACCCTCCAGTCAACCGTGAGCGACATATATGCCGGAGGCGACATAGTGAGAGGCGGCGCGACCGTGATTCTTGCCATGGGTGACGGACGACATGCTGCAGCGGCGATGCACGAACGCCTGTCGCAATAACCATCATCAACGCCTACCGTTAATGAAGAAAAAATTTAAGCCAGGACTCCTGCTGCAAATTATCATCGCCATTGCGACCGGTATTGCAGCAGGATATTTCATGCCCGTGGGAATAGCGAGGATATTCGCCACGTTCAACGTCATATTCAGCCAGTTCCTGCAATTTCTCGTGCCACTGATTATCGTGGGCTTTGTCACGCCCGCGATAGCCGATATAGGCAACAAAGCCGGGAAAGTACTGGTGGCGACCGCACTCATAGCATACGCCGCCACGTTCTGTTCAGGTATCCTCTCCTATTTCACCGGGGTATTGACCTTCCCGTCGCTCATCACCCCGAGGTCGCTTGACGCGCCCGCGGGCAGTGGAGTTATCGCAACACCATTTTTCACCATAGAGATTCCGGCAATGTTTGGCGTGATGACAGCACTTGTACTCGCGTTCATGCTCGGCATAGGCATTGCCTACAGCAAAGGTGATGTACTGCTAAATGCCGCAACGGAATTTCGCGACATAGTGGCAAAAACGATCCACTCCACGATTATCCCGCTGTTGCCGGTGTACATCTTCGGTATTTTCCTGAGCATGACAATGGCGGGAGAAGTTGGCGGCATAATCGCGGCATTCCTAAAAATCATAGTGATAATATTTGCCCTTGCCGCAGTGTTGCTCATAATACAATACTGTATCGCGGCACTGTTTGTAAAGCGGAATCCGTTCAAGCTCCTCTATACCATGCTTCCCGCCTATTTCACCGCACTCGGAACACAGTCGTCGGCGGCGACAATCCCTGTGACATTGCGTCAGACAGTAAAGATGGGAGTGAGCGAGGATATAGCCGGATTCGTGATACCTTTGTGCGCCACCATACACATGTCGGGCAGCACACTGAAGATTGTGGCGTGTGCGCTCGCACTGATGATGATACACGGTATGCCTTACGACTTTTCTATGTTTGCAGGATTTATAGCTATGCTGGGGATAACAATAATCGCCGCGCCGGGCGTACCCGGAGGCGCGATAATGGCATCGCTCGGGCTACTCGCCTCAATTCTTGGTTTCACGGAGAAGGATCAAGCTCTCATGATTGCCCTGTACATAGCCATGGATAGTTTCGGTACCGCATGTAACGTGACGGGCGACGGATTTATCGCCTTGATAATAGACAAATATTTCGGCAAACGCAGCCCTGAAGAAGCAGAGCTTGACGAAGAGCTTATCGGAAAGTGACAATCTTATTGTAAACATAGTTGGTAAGCGTGTAAACCACGTTACCAATTAATGTGGCGATACCGTAACCAGACATAGTGAAAGCGGCTATAGGCAATTCAAACTCTTTCAACGGAGTCTTGTAGCTCAACAGCCACACGACGAGAAACTGCAAACCGTAACATATAAAGAATCCTACGGCAAATTTCACCGCTTCACGGTAATAGTGACCGGAAGTCTTGAACACCCAGTTCTTGTTCCACAGGAAGGAATTTATCACGCCACACACATAGCCGATGGCGTTTGACACAAGCGGATTGACTCCCAGCAACGCCTTGCATACATATATCACGCATAGAGTGACAAGAGTGTTGAGTACGCCTACACAGGCATACTTGACAAACTGTAGCATTGTATTACGGCTTAACGTCATGTTGTTCATGAAATGCAATTTTCAAGGTTTATTTTTCTTCACTTCCTCTACAAGCACGGGTAACGACCACCCGTAGCGCACCGCAAGGAGGCGTATCACAATGACAGTAGCGGCACAGGCAAGTCCCTGCGCCATCACCGATGTGCCGGCAAGAAGCATCATCCAGTACACGAGTCCACCGGCAAGACACGCAGTGGCATATATATCTTTTTGAAACAGAAGCGGTTCATTATTGACAAGAATATCGCGTATCACACCCCCGACCGCACCGGTCACGACACCCATAACAATCGCCACCCACATGGGATAATCGACATCGAGTGTCTTCTGGATGCCTATGACCACAAACAATCCAAGACCAATCGTGTCAAACACAAATAGTATCTGAGTCTTTACGAGCACCTTGCGGAAAAGGATTACAAGTCCCAGTGAAATACCGGTCACTGCAAGATACCACCATGTCTGCATCCAGAACACGGGAATGTCAAGGAGAATGTCGCGGAGCGTACCGCCGCCAATCGCCGTCACAAGACCGACTGTGTAAGCACCAAACCAGTCGAAATGTTTCGCCGCCGCCATACGTATTCCGCTTATGGCAAAGGCGATTGTGCCTATGACCTCGATTACAAACAGGAATGTAAGTTCAACATCCATACAGAGTGCCTGCTTTTTATTTGTTTTCCTGACGATAGTACCGGCACACGCCTGTCAGCCCGCAGTTAAGGCAATCGGGGCGACGCGCCTTGCACACATATCTTCCATGCAGTATCAGCCAATGGTGGGCTTTCGGGATTAGTTCTTCCGGGATATTGGCGCAGAGCGTTTTCTCTGTCTGCAACGGAGACTTACTGCCAGTGGTAAGACCGATGCGCTCGCTTACGCGGAACACATGGGTGTCAACAGCCATCGCAGCCTTGTTCCACACGACCGACAGCATGACATTTGCCGTCTTTCTGCCGACTCCGGGGAGACTCATCAGAGCATCCATGTCAGAAGGCACGTCGCCATCAAACTCCTCGACAAGTTTTCGCGCCATGCCGAGAAGCGACTTCGCCTTGTTGTTGGGATAGCTGACCGACTTTATATAGCCGTAAATATCGTCAAGCGAGGCGGCAGCCATTGCATGTGCGTCAGGATAAGCCTCAAACAGAGGCGGAGTGACCATATTGATGCGCTTGTCGGTGCATTGAGCCGACAATATCACAGCGACAAGGAGCTGAAACGTATTGGTATAATGCAACTCAGTCTCAGCCACTGGCATCGCGGTCTTAAACCACTCTATCGTAAGCCTGTAACGCTCTTTTACCGTCATTTATCAGTGAGCGGAAGTAAATTCTTCAAGGAAGCGGGTGTCATTCTCAGAGAACATACGCAAATCCTTGACCTGATACTTAAGGTTGGTGATTCGCTCTACTCCCATTCCGAGGGCGAAACCGGTATATTTCTTCGAGTCTATGCCACATGCCTCAAGCACATTGGGGTCAACCATGCCGCAACCGAGAATCTCGACCCAGCCGGTATGCTTGCAGAACGAGCATCCCTTTCCGCCGCAAAGATTGCAGGAAATATCCATTTCAGCCGAAGGTTCGGTGAATGGGAAATAACTCGGGCGAAGACGTATCTTCGTCTCCGGACCAAACATTTCCTGTGCAAAGTAAAGAAGAGTCTGCTTCAGGTCGGCAAACGACACATTCTCGTCGACGTACAACGCCTCTACCTGATGGAAGAAGCAGTGGGCACGTGCCGAGATAGCCTCGTTGCGGTAGACACGTCCCGGGCAGATTATGCGTACAGGGGGCTGTGTCTTCTCCATGACGCGTGACTGAACGGAAGATGTGTGGGTACGGAGCAGCACATCGGGGTTACGCTGGATAAAGAAAGTATCCTGCATGTCGCGGGCGGGATGGTCGGCGGCAAAGTTGAGCGAAGAAAACACATGCCAGTCATCCTCGATTTCCGGGCCCTCGGCGATTGAATAACCGAGACGCGAGAATATCGACACAATCTCGTTGCGCACCACTGAGAGCGGGTGACGTGTACCGAGCTTTATGGGCGATGCCGTGCGGCTCATATCAAGGTCACTCACCTCACTCTCCTTGTCGGCAAGAGCTTCGCGGAGAGCGTTTATACGGTCGGTGGCATAATTTTTCAATTCGTTGAGAGGCGCACCGAGAGTACGCTTGTCATCGGGAGAAAGAGTGCGGAATTCGTTCATAAGTTCCGAAACGGCACCCTTCTTGCTAAGATATTTGATACGTAACGCCTCGACTTCAGCGGCACTAGATGCGGTGAGACCGTCTATTTCAGCCTTGAGCGCATTTATTTTTTCTAACATAGCTCTGTTCTGTTTCTTTATATCGGCAAAATTACAAAATTTTTCTTATTCGGGCAAATTGGCTGATTGTCAGTGGAGTTTGAGAAGGCGAGTGCACAACTGCGGATATCCTGACATAGCCCCATCACCAATTTGTAATCCCACGCACAAAAATACTCAAAATTTTTGGAACATCGCAGCATCGTATTATGAAATCCCGCAGTAAATTTCCGTGGATATGATTACCGGATTAGCGGTCGAGCCACTGTTTCAGGCGCGTGACTTTATCCTTGCCTACAACAATCTCCGCATCAGGGTATTCTGTCAGGATTATCCTGATCTTGCGGTTGAACCAATTGGAAATCCGCCGGACCGACGATATGTTCACTATATGCCGGCGGGTCGCCCTGAAAAACTGCAACGGATCGAGCTGGGTGTCAATATCGTCAAGTGCCATGTCGATGTGATATTGCCTCTCGTTTTTAAGATAAATGCGCGCCAGTCCGGATTCAGCGGAGATGTAGCTTATTTCGGATACCGGCACAGTGATATATCCGTCTTTCTCCGCTACAAGAAACCGCTGGCGATATACCTCCGGTTTCCCTTGCAAAAGCCGGTATATCTCCGCTATCTCCTTTGTCGCCGAGGGGGTAATCATGCGTCTGCTTTTCTCGACAGCCTCGACAAGTTCTTCCTTATCAATCGGTTTCAGAAGATAGGCGATTCCGTTGTAATGAAAGGCTTTAATGGCATATTCATCGTAAGCGGTAGTGAAAATGACGGGTATGTCGCCGGGAATATCTTTCAGCGCGTCGAAACTCAACCCGTCGGAAAGGCGTATGTCGGCAAGAATCAGGTCAATTTTTTCCGGTTCATTAAAGAATCGGCGTATATCGGCGATACTTGGCAGAGGTCCGTAAACCGTGATGTCGTCGAAGCTGCTGTTGAGTAATCTTGTGAGCCTGTCGGCGTTATGTCTCTCATCTTCTATAATAAGTACATTCATAACCATATTCTTTATAATAATGGAACGCCGACAGAATAAAAATGGTCGCTGTCCTCTATCTTGATTTCTTTTGAACTCAACAATAAATATCGGCTTGCGATATTTGACTGCCCTACTCCGGTGGATTCAGCCGTATTTTCCAACGGCTGTTTCAAATTTCTGACCACAAGATAATCCTTTTCAGCCCTTATGTCAACAATCAGAGGTTGCTCGGGAGAAAAGGCGTTATGCTTTATCGCGTTCTCAACGAGCAGTTGCAATGAGGCGGGAGGAATCTTATAACTCGAAGTGCGCAGACTATTGTCAATGTTTACCTTGATACCCTCTCCATGACGTAGTTTCATCAAGTAGGCATAGGAATCAATGAATTTCAGTTCGTCGCACAAGTCTATGAGGTTGACATTCAGATTGCGCACGATATGCCGGTAAACCTTTGACAGATGTGAAAGAAAGTCACTTGCCGTTTCAGGGTCGCTTTCGATAAGCTCAGAGAGTGTGCTGAAATTATTGAAAAGGAAATGGGGATTTATCTGGAGTTTCAGTGAGTTTAGCTGAAACTGCAACGCGGTTTCTTTTTCTTTTATAAGGGCAATCTCAAGCTTCTGTTTCTCGTCCTGCGCCTTGAGATATGATTTGAGATAGAATGAGTTGGCATATACGCTTGATATGAAGGTCGCAATCATGGCAAACGTATAAGCCCCTTTCATATTTATCAACTCATTATATACGGCGTTACTGTCTATATCGCCCCAGATAAGACAGAAAAGCGAGACCATGCCAAAGGCTACGACATTATTGATTATCAGAAGTCCTGAGGCATAGATAATTGTCCAGAGATAAGATGTCCTGAATGGCAGGAATTTAAATAGCAAATAACAAAAACCGAGCGAAATATAGGTGAATAAAACACATAGCGAAAAATCAAACAGATAATCAGACCAGATCATTTCAGGCAGTTGTTTAGATGTTTCATCGTCAAGCAACAGCCAAATTATCAGATATAAGGCATAGGATACGGCAGAAAGAAGAATGCCGTTTTTCCAGTTCATTATGTTAGTGCCCGGGCTTACCATCTGTCAATTAATTTATTAGCGCAAAGTTACTCATTTTCCCGCAAAGGTAGATAATGACAACGGAGATTCATAGGGGAAAGTAATCGAGCCGGACAAATCAAAGGTTGAAGCGGACAAAACGATAAATAAAGCGGACAAAGCGCCCTTGCCGATTCAACTGCCGAATTGTCCGTTTCATCGCCCATTTTGTCCGGCTCACGCAATTTATCCTTTTATGCGTCATACCGGAAAAATAATTTTGCACCGCAAAAAATATAATGTCATGACAACTACAATAACAACAGAACGCCTCTGCCTGCGTCCCTTCATGGAAAAGGATGCAGCCGCATTGCTCACATATCTGGGAAATCCGCGTGTAAACTGCTTCAAAGACCAACAGTTGTCTGCAACGGAGGATGCATTGCGATATATTGCCGAAAGACAGAAAAACGATCTATGTCTCGCAATTTGTCTTAAAGATACAGATGAGCTTATCGGTGAACTGTTTGCCGAGAAAGAAGAACCTGACACATACGGTGTTGGCTGGCACCTAAACCAACTTTTCGAGGGCAAAGGATACGCCTTTGAAGCCGCCCGTGCTTTCATCTCGTGGCTTTTCGATAGTGAAGGCGCGCGTCGGGTATATGGATATGTCGAAAGCGACAATCTCCGCTCACAAAATCTGTGCAAGCGTCTGGGCATGCGGTATGAAGGGTGTTTCAAGGAGTTTATCTCCTTTGTCAACAACCATGACGGAACCCCAAAATATGAGGATACCTGCATTTATGCCATATTGAAAAAAGAATGGTCAACTAAAGAAACCAATCAACATAACTGATGAATATTCGTAATATAATAAGTGTGGCTGTATTGTCGGGCGCTTGCCTCCTGCAGCTCACCGGCTGCAAACAATCAACAGAAGAGACGGAAACAGTGCAATCATTACCTGTGGCGATAGTGTCAGAACAACCCATAGAATTGACCGAGACTTTCTCAGCATCTATCCGCGGCAGGCAGGATGTTGATATAATTCCACAGGTTTCGGGTCGCATAACGCGCCTGTGTGTGAAAGAGGGCGAGCGAGTGAAATGCGGCCAGGTACTTGCCGTCATTGACCAGGTGCCATACAACGCAGCATTGCGCACGGCTGTCGCCAATGTAAACGCGACTAAGGCGCGAGTCGAGACAGCCCGCATAGAACTGAGCGGGAAACAGTCGCTGTTTGACGAAAATGTGATATCCGATTACGAGCTTTCAGTAGCCCACAATCAATTGGCTGTGGCACAGGCAGAATTAGAGCAGGCAAAAGCACAGGAGGCGGATGCCCGCAACAATCTGTCGTACACTGAAATCAAAAGCCCGAGTGACGGAGTCGTGGGGACTCTTCCTTACCGTATAGGCGCACTGGTCAGCCCGACAATCGAGCAACCGTTTACCGTGGTATCTGATAATTCGGAGATGTATGCCTATTTCTCCATCTCTGAAAACAAACTGCGTCAGTTGGTAGCGCGTTATGGTTCTATCGACAAAATCATAGAACAAATCCCTCCTGTCAACCTTCAGCTTAACGATGGCACAATCTATAATAAACCGGGGAAAATAGAGACTATCAGCGGCGTGGTCAATCCTACCACAGGGGCAGTCCAGATAAAGGCTCTGTATCCTAACCCGGATAGAGAACTTCTCAGCGGTACAATCGGAAATGTAATCTTTCCCGGCTTAGACTCGGAGGCGATTGTCGTTCCAATGACCGCCACAGTCGAGATACAGGACAAAATCATTGCCTATCGTCTCAGAAACGGCAACGCGGAAGCAGCCTATCTTACTGTCGAGAAATTGAACGATGGCAACAACTATGTGGTAAAAAGCGGTCTGGCTGTCGGTGACACCATAATTTCCGAAGGCGTGGGACTGATAAGAGAAGGAATGTCTGTCACCCCTAAAACCGAAAAAAGATGAATCTGCGATTTTTCATAGACCGGCCAGTGTTTTCCGGAGTGATTTCAGTGGTGATTGTCCTGATGGGAATAATCGCAATATTTTCGCTTCCCGTCGAACAGTATCCTGATATCGCCCCGCCTACCATCAACGTATGGGCGACATATCCGGGCGCAAATGCCGAGACGGTACAGAAGGCGGTAATTGTCCCGCTGGAGGAAGCCATCAACGGTGTCGAGGACATGACCTATATGACATCCACCGCTTCCAATACCGGCGATGCGTCAATAATGATTTATTTCAAACAGGGCGCCAACGCCGACATGGCGGCTGTGAATGTGCAAAACCGTGTCAACGGCGCATTGAGCCAACTTCCCGCCGAGGCGACAAAGACCGGTGTCCTGACTGAGAAACAACAGAATGCCGAGCTTCTGACCTTTGCATTATATTCTCCCGATGACCGCTTCGACCAAACCTTCCTCAACAACTATGTCAAAATTAATGTCGAACCCAGACTGAAACGCATCAGCGGCGTGGGCAAGACACAACTTTTCGGATCCAACTACAGTATGCGTCTATGGCTACGCCCTGACAAGATGGCGCAATACGGGCTTATCCCCGATGATATAACCGCAATGCTCGCAGGACAGAACATCGAGGCTGCAACCGGCTCTTTCGGAGCAAACCATCAGACAGCGAATGAATATACCATGAAATATCGCGGGCGCCACTCTACCGCCGAGGAGTTCGGTGAACTGGTAATCAAATCGCTTCCGGGCGGTGATGTGCTGCGCCTGAAGGATGTGGCGGATGTAGAGCTTGGCGATGAATATTATAATTATTCATCGGAGGTGAACGGACATCCCGCCGCCATGATGATGATAAATCAGAAAGCCGGGTCAAACGCATCAAGCACAATCAATGAGATACACGAGGTGCTTGACGACATCAAGGAGAGTCTGCCGGAGGGCGCGGAATTTGTGGTGCTTACTGACACAAACAAGTTCCTCTACGCTTCTATACATTCGGTGATCCGCACGTTGCTCGAAGCCATATTGCTTGTGGTGATTGTGGTGTATGTATTTCTTCAGGATATAAAATCGACGTTAATTCCCACAATCTCAATTTTCGTTTCCATAATCGGCACATTCGCCGTCATGTCGCTGATAGGCTTCTCAATTAATCTTCTTACACTTTTTGCCCTTGTCCTGGCTATCGGAACCGTGGTCGATGACGCGATAGTGGTGGTAGAGGCGGTGCAGGCAAAATTTGATGAGGGATATCGCTCCCCGGTGCTTGCCGCCGACGATGCGATGAAGAGCGTGTCATCAGCTGTATTGACCTCCACCATCATATTTATGGCGGTATTCATACCTGTGGCGATGATGGGAGGAACGTCCGGGTCGTTCTACGCCCAGTTCGGCATCACGATGGCTGTGGCGGTCGGCATATCGGCAATCAATGCCTTCACACTCTCCCCAGCTCTTTGCGCACTGTTGCTCCGCCCTTACACCGATGAAGAAGGCAACGCGAAAAACAATTTCGCTGCACGTTTCCGTAAGGCGTTCAACGCAGTGTTCAGCCGCATGAGCAGCCGATATGTGCGTGGCGTGCTGTATGTGGTTCACCGCAGATGGCTGATGTGGAGTGTGATAGGCGTGTCGATAGTGCTGCTGGTGGTTCTCATGAATGTCACCAAGACAGGACTTATCCCACAGGAGGACACCGGAACGGTATTGGTGAGCATGAACACCAAGCCCGGTTCCTCGATGGCTCAGACTCAAAAAGTAATGGACCGGATAAATCATAGCCTTGACAGCATAGGCGAGATTGAATATAACGGAGCTGTTGCCGGTTTCTCGTTCAATGGTTCGGGGTCGTCTCAGGCAATGTATTTCATGACACTTAAGGACTGGAAAGAGCGTAAAGACGAAGGACAATCGGTCGATGATGTGATTGAGAAAATATATGCCGGGACTTCCAATATACCGGATGCGACGGTGTTTGCCATGTCGCCCCCTATGATTGCAGGTTACGGTATGGGCAACGGTTTCGAGTTATATCTTCAGGACAAAAGCGGCGGTGATATAAACACATTCAAAAAAGAAGCCGACAAATTTGTCGAGGCTTTGTCGCAACGCCCTGAAATAGGTGAGGTTTATTCCTCCTTTGCCACGGATTATCCCCAATATTGGGTTGATATCGATGCGGCAAAATGCGAGCAGTCAGGTATTCCTCCCTCGGAGGTTCTATCCACACTTTCGGGTTACTACACCGGTGGATATGTGTCAGACTTTAACCGTTTCTCCAAGCTCTATCATGTAACGATGCAGGCTCCATCGGAATACCGTATCAATCCGGAATCCCTGAACCTGATGTATGTCCGCACCTCCGACGGGTCAATGGCTCCGCTAAGCCAATTTGTAAGTTTGACAAAGACCAACGGGCCTTCCGACCTAACCCGCTTCAATCTGTTCAATGCCATAGCCATCAACGGCACTCCGGCACCCGGATACAGCTCCGGTCAGGCTATCAAGGCTATCGGCGAAACGGTGCAGGAGGTGCTTCCGTCGTCATGCGGCTATGAGTTCGGAGGCCTCTCACGCGAGGAGAGCAAGACAACCAACAACGCCACGCTTATCTTCATTTTATGTTTTATACTGGTATATCTGATATTGTGTGCCCTCTACGAAAGTCTTTTCGTGCCGTTTGCGGTGTTGCTTTCCGTGCCATGCGGACTGATGGGCAGCTTCCTGTTTGCATGGCTGTTTGACCTTGAGAACAATATCTATATGCAGACCGGTCTTATCATGATTATCGGACTTCTGGCGAAGACGGCAATTCTGCTCACCGAATATGCCGAGAAGCGCCGAGCCGAAGGAATGTCGCTGGTAAAGTCGGCATACAGCGCGGCAAAGGTGCGTCTGCGTCCGATTCTTATGACAGTCCTTGCAATGGTATTCGGACTTGTGCCGCTAATGCTTGCACACGGGGTAGGAGCAAACGGAAGCCGCTCACTGGCGACCGGTGTAATCGGGGGCATGATAGTGGGCACACTGGCGCTGCTGTTTCTTGTACCGTCGCTTTTCATTGTATTTCAACATATCCAGGAACGAGTAATACGTAAAAGATGAAAAATACTGTATTGATTATATTGTCACTTCTGATGCTTACCGGGTGCGGCACTTACAGCCGTTATACCAGACCGGAGGTATCGACCGAAGGACTTTACCGTGATTTACCTGCTGGAAACGACACTTCGACAATCGCTTCATTGCCGTGGCGCGAGATGTTCGCCGACACCTGTCTCCGGTCACTGATAAAGGAAGGATTGAAAGCCAACGCCGATTTGAATGTCGCCCGACTGCGTGTGGAAGCGGCGGAAGCTTCTCTGGGAGCGGCAACACTGGCATATCTTCCCTCAGTGGGACTTACAGCTGAAGGCATGGTAAGCCGAAATGACGGCAATACTGCAAAAACCTATAATCTCGGTGTCGGAGCAAGCTGGGAACTTGACATATTCGGCAAAATGACCGCTGCAAAGCGTGGAGCTGCCGCCGCATTGCAGGGAAGCCGGGATTACAAGCAAGCGGTGCAGACGCGCCTAATCGCAACAATTGCAATCGGCTATTATACACTTGTCATGCTTGACACACAGCTTGAAATTAACGGCAGAACTATTGACAACTGGCGCAACACGGTAAAGACTCTTGAGGCGTTGAAAAGAGTCGGCATGTCCAATGAAGCGGGAGTGTTGCAGGCAAAGTCAAGTGTAATGGAGCTTGAAGCTTCACGTCTGACAATCCTCAAAAGCATTTCAGAGACGGAAAACGCCTTATCCTCCGTTATTGCCATGCCTTCGCAGACAATCAGACGTGGAACTTTGGAGGATGCGTATTTCCCGGATACCATTTCAATAGGAGTACCATTGCAGTTGCTTTCCAACCGACCTGATGTAAGGAACGCCGAGATGAATCTCGCGCAGGCTTTTTATGCGACAAATGTGGCGAGAGCCGCATTTTATCCAAGCATCACACTTTCAGGCACTCTCGGATGGACAAACAACGGAGGTGGAATTGTAACCAACCCCGGGCAGTGGCTGCTTAATGCTATCGGCTCTCTTACACAGCCATTGTTCAACCGTGGCTCCAATATCGCAAATCTGAAAATAGCCAAGACACAACAGGAGGAAGCACGGCTGTTGTTCCAACAGTCGCTGCTCGATGCCGGCAAGGAAGTGAACGATGCATTGACCACATGGCAGACGGCAAAGTCACAGATTGAGATATCAGCCCGTCAGGTGGAAACTCTAAATGAGGCTGTACGCAAGACCCAACTGTTGATGCGACACTCCGACACGACTTATCTTGAAGTGCTGACAGCCCAGCAGACACTTCTTGATGCCGAAATGGCCCTTGCGCAACGACGCTTCGACCGCATTCAAGCCGTCATAAATTTATATCATGCCCTCGGAGGCGGGATAAATTAACAACAGGGAGTCGCCTATTTCCGCGAACTTTTCACTACATTTGCCTCTATGAATGATTTTATCGGAAAAGTAAGCGGCTGTATAGAACGCAACAGACTCCTTTCTCATGCCTCAAAAGTGATTGTGGCACTGAGCGGGGGTGCCGACTCGGTAGCCCTTCTTGTCGTGCTTCATGAATCGGGATATGACTGTATCGCCGCCCACTGCGACTTTCATCTTCGTGGCGAAGAGTCGGAGCGTGACCGCTGCTATGCCGAATCGGTCGCCTCACGATACGCATCGCAATATCGGGAGATGCATTTCGACGTGGACGCCTACAAGAAAGAGCATGGTGTATCGACCGAGATGGCTTGCCGCGACCTGCGCTACGAATGGTTTCGCAAGCTTTCGGAAGAATACGGCGGAATACCGGTGGCAATCGCCCATCATCACGACGACAATATCGAGACTCTCCTGCTAAATCTTCTCCGGGGCACCGGAATCACCGGGCTTACAGGCATGAAGTACCGCAACGGCATCTTTATCCGTCCCATGCTTGACTGCAGAAGAAAGGAAGTCGAGGCTTTCCTTTCCGATAAAAAGATTCCGTATGTGACCGACAGCACAAACCTTATAAGCGACGTGAAGCGCAACAAACTCCGCAATATCATACTGCCGGAGCTTCGCCGTGAATTTCCCGATGCCGACAAAGGGCTCGCCACGACACTGCACAATCTCCGCGACACCGCCACGCTATTTGACACGCTTGTCAACGATGCCGCATCACGCTTCATAAACGGCAACAGAATCAGCATTGTCCGACTTGCAGGTGAATTTCCACAAGCCCCGGCACTCCTTTTTGAAATGCTGAAACCATACGGGTTTAACGCCACTCATGTAAATGACATGATGGAAGCCGTCAACTCACTGACAGCTTCCGGAAAACAGTTTTTCTCCTCGACCCATCGTGCCACCCTCAACCGTGGAGAGCTGATTATAGGAGAAAACAGAATGCATCCTGACACAAAACTGACAATCGACCCGGCGGATTCAATCTCTCTCCCTGAATGGCTGACAGCGGAATGGATTACCCCCGACCACTTCAAGCCCGACCGCACCGGCAACACCTTGTATCTCGACTCATCGGCACTCGAAGGGTCACCTGTGTTTACGCTGCGCCACCGGAAGGAAGGTGACAGAATCGCACCTTTCGGCATGAAAGGCTCACGACTTGTAAGCGACATATTTTCCGACGCCAAGCTTCCGGTTAATGAAAAGAACACCGTATGGCTGCTGACGCGTGACGACACTATACTCTGGATTGCCGGAATGCGTGCGTCACGTCACTTCGCAGTTACCCCATCGACACGACGCATCCTCGCCCTGCGCTACCATCCCCTCAAAGACACAGAAAACTTTTGGGGAAAGTAATGTGTTTAGACTCAGAAAAGTATTATATTTGTCATCTTAAATCATTCGACTACAAATATGCATAAAAGCCTGATTAAGTATATACAGGATTCAATCCGCAATAATTGGGAAAATCTCGCACTCACCGATTTCAACGGTGTATCATATCAGTACCGCGACATCGCGCGCAAAGTTGCAAAATTACACCTGCTTTATGAACATGCAGGCATAAAGCGCGGCGACAAGATAGCGCTATGCGGTAAAAACTCGTCACAATGGGCTGTAGCGTTTCTCGCGACAATGACCTACGGAGCAGTGGCAGTACCCATACTCCATGAGTTCAAGCCCGACAATATACATCATCTCGTGTCACATTGCGACGCAAGACTTTTTTTCACCGATGACGCCATCTGGGAAAATCTTGACCCCGCATCCATGACAAAATTGGAAGGCGTCGTCAACCTATCCGACTTCTCGCTTCTCATGTCGCGTAACACGCGGCTTAAAGAGGCACGTCAGCGTCTCAACGAGCTTTTCGGCAAAAAATATCCCGAACGCTTCACACCGGAAGATGTAGTCTATTCCAAGGAGAAAGAAAGCGATGTTGCCGTAATAAACTACACGTCAGGTTCGACCGGCTTCTCGAAGGGAGTCATGCTCTCGTATGAAAGCCTTTGGAGCAACATACGCTTCTGTATCGACGGCGTGACATTCCTGAAGCCGGGGGACGGGATAGTGTGTATGCTTCCTCTCGCCCACATGTACGGATTGATTGTAGAGTTTATCCATCCGTTTGTAAAAGGATGCCATATATATTTCCTCACGCGAGTCCCGTCGCCCAAGATAATACTTGACGCGTTTGCCACAGTGCGTCCGAAGCTTATAGTCACCGTGCCGCTCATCATCGAGAAGATTGTCAAGACAAAGGTATTCCCGCTTCTTGACAAACCGCTGATGAAAGTGCTGCTGCATGTACCGTTTATCGACGACAAGCTGCTTGAAAAGATAAAGAAAGGGCTTACCGAGGCATTCGGAGGAAATGTCCGGGAAATCATTATCGGCGGGGCGGGTCTCAACAAGGATGTCGAGACATTTTTGCGACGCATAGGCTTCCCCTACACCGTAGGCTATGGAATGACTGAGTGCGGGCCGCTTGTGGCATACGCCCCCTGGGATATACAGCGTATGGGGTCATGCGGCAAGATTGTCGACCGTATGGAATGTCGAATAGAATCTCCCGACCCGGAAAACACCCCCGGCGAACTATGGGTCAAAGGCGCCAATGTCATGAAAGGATATTTCAAGAATCAGGATGCCACCGATGCCGTGATGAAAGACGGGTGGATGAACACCGGCGACCTTTGTACGATGGATAAAGACGGATATATCTACATACGCGGACGAAACAAGAACATGATACTCGGTCCGTCGGGACAGAATATCTATCCCGAGGAAATCGAGCAGAAGCTCAACAATATGCCTTACGTAGCCGAATCAATCGTAATCGACGGCGACGGAAAACTCGTGGCACTCATATATCCCGACATGGACCAGGCAACTAAAGACGGCATACCCATGGACAACATGGAAAATATCATGAACGAGAATATCAAGACTCTCAACAAGGAGCTTCCGGCATATTCCCAGCTGTCTAAAGTTAAAATTTACTATCAGGAATTTGAAAAGACTCCGAAGCGCTCCATAAAGCGCTATCTCTACCAACGGGCAAAATGACACGACATCTTGTGGCGATACTTTTCATATTCATCACTGCGTTCACGTACACACTTAACGCGGCAACCCCGATATGCGGCGACCTCGAAGTAAGCGTCGACAGGATGTATGAATTTGTAAGAACCCACAATAAGAGTTTTCCGCGTGAAATCGCCGAGGCTTACTACAATATAGGTAAAAAATATGGTGTGAGAGGTGACATCGCCTTGTGTCAGGCAATCCTGGAGACAGGATGGTTCCGATTCGCCGATGACACGGCAGTCACCTCCGACCAATATAATTTCTGCGGACTGGGAGTGACTGTCAACAAGGAGCGCGGTCATGCTTTTGAGAGCATCGAGGAGGGAGTCACGGCACAGATACAGCATCTCTATGCCTATGGAAGCCGCGATGAGCTTCCCGCAGGAGAAACAATAATAGACCCGAGGTTTTCTTATGTCAGCCGAGGCTCGGCATCGACCTGGGAAGACCTTAACGGGAGATGGGCTGCAAACAAGCATTATTCCGACCGGATACTCAGCCTTTATTACCGTATGGCACAGCGGACAATAGAGATAATAGAGGTAGACATCCCCGACGAATACTGGGAATCACACGAATAACCGACCTAACTTTAACGCATCAGGTGCGTTATATTTATAGTTATTATTTATATCTGTATAAATTATTGCACTTATGACACATACCGCTATCACACCTGAAGATGAACGATTCATGGATATCGCCTGCGAACTTGCCGAACATAATGTGAAAAACGGAGGAGGACCGTTTGGCGCCGTAATAGTGCGCGACGGTGAGATAATCGCAACGGGTGTCAACAATGTCACGCGTACCAACGACCCGACCGCCCACGCGGAGATGAACGCGATACGTAGCGCATGTCATGTGACAAACAATTTCCGTCTTGAAGGATGCGTTGTCTACAGTTCCTGCGAACCATGCCCGATGTGTCTCAGTGCGCTCTACTGGGCGGGCGTGAAACGCATATATTATGGCAATACCAAATATGATGCCGACAGAATAAATTTCAGCGACAGCTTCATCTACAAAGAAATAGACAAGAAGCCTGATGAACGTGCCATACCATGCATCCATGTAGCAAGAAAGAACGCCATCAAGGCATTTGAACTCTGGGCGGAAAAGAACGATAAAATCGAGTATTAGACATTCTTGCCCCTCAGCTGCCTGTAACCGATAGCAAAATACTCACGCTCAAACTCCACGGGACGTAACAGTCTCTCACCGTATTCCACAATATCAATATCAATAGGCACTATACCTGTCAGTTTTGACTCAGGGGTACGCCCGGCACCTCGTTCATATTCTTTTAGCATGACGTTAAGCGTATCGGCATCAATCGCTGTCGTCCCTTCGGCAACACAATTAAAATAAGCCGGGTATCGTCCGCTGTATTCAGGCGTCTCATATACGCAGGAGAATCTCGCGCCGACAATCACAGTCGCCAGCCATTTCATAGCCCCCGCCATGCGTTCTTCTCGGTCAGGAGCATTGCTGCCGAGGCTTACAATCACGGTTGTCATCCCTGCGGAATGCCTTTCATGGTTAATGCTATGCGACCACGCTCATAATCAATGTCAATAACCTTGACGCGTACATGCTGATGGAGCGAAACGACCTCGGCAGGATTGGATACAAAACGGTCACAAAGCTGCGAAATGTGTACGAGCCCGTTTTCATGCAGTCCGAGGTCGACAAAGCACCCGAATGCAGTGATGTTATTAACAATACCGTTGAGCTCCATGCCGATAGAGAGGTCCTTGATATCGCGCACCTTGTCGTCAAACTCCATCACTTCCACCGTTGCACGCGGGTCTCTTCCGGGTTTTTCAAGTTCAAGCACAATATCGGTTAACGTGGGAAGCCCGACATTCTTGTCCACATAGGGAGTGAGGTCAAGCTCGTTCAGCAACTTCGGATTTTTGACGAGATTGTCAACCGTGCAACGATTGTCGGATGCTATGCGTCCGATAAGTTCATAACGCTCCGGATGCACCGCCGTATTGTCAAGGATATTCTCCCCGCCGGGTATCCTGAGGAATCCGGCACATTGCTGATAAGCCTTCTCCCCCATTCGCGGCACATCAAGCAAATCTTCGCGACGTTTGAAATCGCCATGTTCGGCACGATAAGCGACTATATTTGAAGCAAGCGACGGACCGATACCCGACACATAGGAAAGTAACTCTTTCGAAGCGGTATTTACATTTACCCCGACCGAATTTACACAACTCTCCACGGTATAGTTGAGAGCCTCCTCCAGCTTTGTCTGGTCGACATCGTGCTGATACTGTCCTACCCCGATAGATTTAGGCTCGATTTTCACCAATTCGGCAAGAGGATCTATGAGCCTGCGCCCGATTGAAACAGCCCCGCGTACCGTGACATCATAGTCGGGGAATTCATCGCGCGCTATCTTAGAGGCGGAGTAGACCGATGCACCATTCTCACTAACCACAAACACCTGTATTTTCCGTGGATAGCGTATAGATGACAGAAAGTTTTCAGTCTCCCGACTTGCCGTACCGTTACCGACAGCAATGGCATCTATACGGTAGGACTCCACCAGACGGCTCACTTTAAACGCCGAACCGTGGAAATCATTCTGCGGCGGATTTGGATATATGACCTCAGTGTGAAGCAGATTACCCTGTTCGTCAAGGCACACCACCTTACATCCGGTACGGAATCCCGGGTCAATGGCAAGCACACGCTTGTGACCCAACGGCGGAGCAAGAAGCAGCTGGCGCACATTGTCGGCAAACATGGCAATCGCGCCGTCGTCAGCCTTCGCCTTTGACAACGCGAGTACTTCAGTCTCTATCGACGGGCGTATAAGTCGTCGATAGCTGTCTTTTACGGTTGACTTTATAATTGCGGCAACCTCCTCGCTCGCTCCCGGTTTTACAAAAAGGCGCGACAGGCGGTCAATCATCTCCTCATCATCAATAGAGACATTCATTTTCAGGAATCCTTCCGCCTCTCCACGCATCACGGCAAGCAGACGATGGGAGGTGACCATACGCAGCGGACTGCTGAAATCGAAATAGTTCTTGTAATTGCTGCCCTCGGTTTCCTTTCCGGCGACAACCTTAGCCGACACAACGGCATTGCGCTGGTAACGCGACCTCACTATGGAGCGCGCCTTCTCACTCTCGCTCATCCACTCGGCAATTATATCTTGCGCACCTGCCACCGCTTCCTTTTCATCGGCAACCTCTCCTTTGACAAACTTCTTCGCAGCCTTCGCCACACTGTCGAGATTCTGCGCCATTATCATGCGGGCAAGCGGCTCAAGCCCTTTTTCTGCCGCCATCACCGCACGGGTGCGCCGATGAGGTTTATAAGGGAGATACAAGTCCTCAAGCACCGACGGGTCAAGTGTCTCTTCAATCTTCTTCTGCAACTCCGGAGTAAGCTTTTCCTGCTCTTTTATCGTGGCGAGTATCACCTCTTTTCTCTTCATGAGCGCCGACAATGCCTCATAACGGAGTTGAATATTATGTATAGCCACTTCATCAAGACCACCTGTAGCCTCCTTGCGGTAGCGGCTTATAAAAGGTATTGTGGCTCCGTCGTCAAGAAGTTTTACTGTTGCCGAGACCTGCTTGCGGAGCACACTCATCTCTCCGGCTATAATAGAAAAAAGCTCACTGCTCATGTTTTATGAAGAAGATAATATGTATATGTTTTTATTTATGCGTCTTTTTCAGGGTTATGACCGTAATTTCAGGTGTCGCGCCTATACGCGCAGGGATGGCGACCGTGCCAATCCCGATATTGACATAAAGTTTATGCCGGAGCGTACTGTCATTGTATTCACCGCCCCATGTAGGATAACGCCAAGCCGCAGGTGATACACCGGCAACCTCCATCTGCATGGCATGGGTGTGACCCGACAGAGTAAGCCCGATATTTACAGTATCATTATCAGCGATTTTCTCTACCCAATGGGCTGGATTATGGCTAAGGAGCAGTTTGAATGTGCTGTCGCTTTGCTGCGGATATGCCAGGTCGAGGTCGCCATATACCGTGAATGGAGGGTCACCCCAATTCTCAACGCCTACCACAGCTATCGAATCACCGTCGCGGCGTATAAATTCAGTCTCGTTATTAAGCATGCGCCATCCCATTTTTTTCTGCAGACGGCACATCAAATTCATATTGTCCTGTTTTGCAGCATCGCTCTCCCACGTACTGTAATCACCATAATCATGATTACCCAGGATAGAATATACCCCGTCCGGTGCATCAAGGCGTGAGAGAACGCCGATAAAAGGCAACAGCTCGTCAGTGCGGCGATTCACGATATCGCCTGTAAACATTATGGCATCAGCACCCTGATTATTAATCATGTCGACAACCTCACTGACAAAGGTTGTATCTGTGCCATAGGTTCCTACGTGAAAATCGGAAAATTGCGCTATGCGGTAACCGTCAAACTGCTCCGGAAGATTGTCAAACTCAGCCTCAACATAATTTATTTGCACAGACGTGCGGTTAATGAGAGCCGCCCACCACATAACGGCAAAGACAACCAACGCGACAACCGCGCCGGTGATTGACGCCCACCTCCATCTCCTGCCGCGCCAAAGTCTCGGCAGATAATCGATAAAGCTTATGAGGCAGAAAAAATATTTGGGTATATAAATCGAGAAATAAGCATACAACATCCACATTATACACACCAGCATCCCGTCGCTGCCGCTACGTCTGGGCAAACACACCGTCACTATCAAAAACAGGAGGCAAAGAAGCGAACTCCACGCGTATGCCACGCCCCAGAAACGACGCCGCGCCACGGCAGTTATACGACGCCAGATATAATAGTCAACAAACACGTTGACTATCATAAGTATAATCATAATCAATAACGGCAACCTCATAGTGTCATATCATCCAAAGAATGTCAGGTCTCTCACTTACCGACCGTATCAGGTCCGCAAGATTCAGCATAAATCTTGTTTTTTAGCGGATTTGCATACATTGTAAGCATCATTTCGTATAAGAAACCATTATCCTCCTCGGTTAGTTCAGGCACATCGACTTTTTCAAGTTGCGACTTGATGTAACGCTCAAACTCGTGTTCTTCTTCAGGCGTGTACTTGTCGGCAAACTGCTTTGTATGGCAAAGTTTATCGAACGCGATATAATTTATGGGGAAAATCATGTAGCCTGAATGAATCTGACAGTCGACAATGTGACACACATCACGCGCCACTTGACTCTTGTCGGCATCATCCGGAATCGCATCAATCATGGGATTCACCGGACTGCCTACGGAGAAATGCACCCTGCCCTTCGGCTGGAGAAGTCCGGTCTCCATCGCAAACAGGTCGTCGCGCTGGGTCTTCTTGAATTCCGGGTCGTTGCGACGCAACAGGAACTCACGCGCCTTAAGATAGTCGTTAGGGTCATACTCGTAGGAGATAGACACCGGAAGAAGATTGATTTCCTTGAGATTATCACGGAATTCACCATCACCGGCAAGACCGAGCATCTTTATCAATGAATCCTGCGCGAGGTCGCTCGAGTCTTTGCTCCTGCCCTGACGTTCGGCAATCCATACTGACTGCTTTTCCTCGCCTACGGTATAATGAATGTATCCCGACAGTTCCTTTGCCGCCTCAAGTGCTTTCACCTTAGGAAGGTCGCGCTTCACGATAAAGCTCTTATTAAGTCTCACCAAATCGCTTATCCACTCATAAATCAGCAGGTTATTACCAATCGCCACCTGAGTCGTAGGATAACCGGCACGTAAGAAACATAGATTCAGAAATGACGTGTCGAGCACTATATCACGGTGATTGGTGATAAATGTATAAGCCTTATCCTTATCTATATGTTCTATCCCGTCGATGGTCAGTCCCGAAGTGGTCTTATCGGCAAGCATCTCAAGGAACGGCCACATTATCTTATGCTGGAATGTATCTTTATCCTGTACCTGAAGGAGATTGTCACACAATTCCTTGAAATCAACCTGGGGTAACACCCATTTTACGGCATGTTCAAATCCCGGCTCCTTGACAAGATGCTGCATCTTCTCGTGAAACATACTGTCGGGATATGGAGCTATGTCCTCAAATGGTTTTGGATCCTGTATCATAACTATATTATTTTTTCTGTTTTTCTGAGTCAATAATTAAATTCAATAGGCTAATCAGCCTCAGCGCAAATCTACGACTGTTCGGTAGTGTCGTATTTACGCCAACGGTCTATGAGCGCGGTCATGTCATCGGGAACGGGAGCGCTGAAAAACATCTCCTCACCGGTAGCGGGATGCACGAATCCGAGTGTACGGGCGTGGAGTGCCTGACGCGGACACACGGCAAAACAATTAGCTATAAACTGCCTGTATTTAGAGGAAGTGGTACCGCGCAACACCACATCACCTCCATAACGGGCATCATTGAACAGCGGATGACCGATATGCTTCATGTGAACGCGTATTTGATGAGTCCGTCCGGTCTCAAGTACACATTTCACAACAGTGACATATCCGAGCGGCTCTATCGTCGTATAATGAGTCACGGCATGTTTTCCCTGGTCACCGTCGGGAAAGACAGCCATCTGCAAGCGGTCTTTGGGATTTCTGCCTATGTTACCCTCAATCCTACCATCGGGAGGCGCAGGGCGTCCCCACACGACCGCCACATACTCGCGCTTGGTGGTCTTGTTGAAAAACTGCTTGCCGAGGTGGGTCTTGGCATCGGGGGTTTTCGCCACCACAAGCAGCCCTGAGGTATCCTTGTCGATACGGTGTACAAGCCCCATACGCGGGTCGTTGACATCGTAGTCAGGATTATCCTTGAAATGCCAGGCGAGCGCATTGACCAATGTGCCGTGATAATTGCCGTGACCGGGATGCACGACAAGTCCAGCGGGCTTATTCACAACCAACAGATGTTCATCCTCATACACAATATCAAGAGGTATATCCTCGGGGATTATCTCAAGTTCATAACGCGGACGATCCATCACCACAGTGACGACATCGAGCGGCTTCACACGATAATTAGACTTTACCGGCTTACCGTTGACAAGGATGCACCCCGCATCAGCAGCCTGTTGCACCCTGTTACGCGACGACTTTTCAAGTCGCGCCACAAGGAACTTGTCGACACGCAGCAACTGCTGTCCCTTGTCGGCAACAAACCGGAAATGCTCATAAAGACCGTTTCCGTCATCCTCGGTCTCGTCATCATCTAACGGCGCGAGGCTGTCGGGAACGCCTTCATACAGCGTGTCGGGCATAATAATCTCCTCTTCCATATCGACCGGTCGCGTTTATTAATTGATATCGAGTTCAGCCGCCTCCTCATCACCGAGTATCGCCTCGGCTACAGTCAGACTGTCGGTCTCCCCGGCAATGCCCTCCCCTACCTCGAGAGTCACGGTCGCCGAAGCCGGAATACGTGCCCCGGGTTGAAGGGTTATGCCGTTAAACTTGACGGCAAGCACCAGGTCACGGTATTCGCTGACAACATAATGCTCGCGTATATTCTTGATGCCAAGACCTTCAAGCGTAGATCGCGCCTGGCGCAACGACATGTCGGCAAGGTCGGGCACTGAAATCATTTTAGGAGTGAAAGCGTTTACGGTAAGGTACACCGTACGACCCGGTTTAACCTTGGTGTTTGCCCTCGGCGACTGTTCAAGCACAGTACCGGGACGCGTCTTGTCATCATATATCGAGTCGGAAAGCTCCGGCTCAAGACCGGCAGTACGCAATGCAGTAGCCGCCTGTTCGTAAGAAAGCCCTTTCATGTTGGGAACCACCTCATACTTTCCGTGGTCGGTCCAGATATCGAGCCACACAAGGGTAATCCATACCACCCCGCATCCGGCAAGCAATATCAGCAGAAAGTTAAACAATATCGGATGTTTCTTTATAAAATTCCCATTATTTTGTTTTGATGACTCTTCCACTATATCAAATCTTTTTTAGTTAATCGAAAGTATCGCGCCATGCAATACTATACCAATCAAGCGCAAAATTAATTAAAAAAGGCGAAACAAGGGTTGTCAACATCCAAAATTGTCGGTCAAATTGAGTTAAAAGAAGATGTCAGTCAAAAAAATGCCCGTTTTTTATAAAATCACGCGATTTATTATTAACTTTGCAGCTTGAATATTCGATAGCATATATGCGTAAATACATTTATATAACACTTTCACTGCTGATGCTCTCCGTCGTGTCGTCATGTGGCGAGTATAACCGCATTCTTAAGAGCACTGACAACGAGGCAAAGCTTGCATACGCCCGAAAGGCATTTGACCAGAAGAAATATACCCAGGCAGCAACCGTGTTGCAGGACATAGTCGCTACCATGAAAGGGACAAAAAATGCGGAAGAATCGCTATATCTGCTGGGACTCAGCCTGTATGAGAACAAGGACTACATCAACTCGTCGGCATATTTCCATACCTACTACACCCGCTACCCAAAGGGTAAATTTGCTGAAATGGCACGTTTCTATTCGGGTTACGGATGGTATCTCGACTCCCCCGAAGCGCAGCTCGACCAGAGCGGCACAATAAAGGCTATAGAAGAGCTTCAGGCTTTCCTTGACTATTTCCCGAAGAGCGACAAGGTGCCCGTGGCTCAAAACGCGATATTCGAGCTTCAGGACAAGCTGACGCTTAAAGAGCTGCAGAACGCCCAGCTTTACTATAATCTCGGCAATTACATGGGCAACAACTATGAGTCAGCGGTAATCGTTGCACGTAACGCGATAAAGAATTATCCCTATTCAAAGTACAAGGAAGAACTGGAAATGCTGATTCTGAAATCACGTTACCAGGAAGCTGCACAGAGCGTCGAGGAAAAGAAAGCCGACCGCTTCCGCGAGGTAATCGATGAATATTATTCATTCATCAACAACTACCCCGACACCTCCAACCGCAAGGAGGCAGACAACATCATGAAGATTGCCAGCAAATACGTAAACGAATAAATAATTAATATAATGGACTACAAGAAATCCAACGCACCTCTCACAACCACCACCCGCGACCTCACCAAGATGTCGCAGGACACCGGCAACATCTACGAAACAGTGTGCATCATCGCAAAGCGCGCCAACCAGATAGCCGGAGAAATGAAGCATGACCTTGAAAAGAAATTGCAGGAGTTTGCTTCACTCAATGACAACCTTGAGGAAATTTCAGAAAACCGTGAGCAAATCGAGATTTCACGTTACTACGAAAAGCTCCCCAAGCCCACACTTATCGCCACACAGGAGTATATCGAAGGCAAAATCCATTACCGCAATCCGTCGAAAGACAAAAACCTTGACTAAGTTTTTGACATTTCAACAGAAATGACTAACTTTGTGCGCTCTTTAGAGCAACTGTATATTTATTAACATTTAATTTCATTAAGAATGCACCTAAATTCTGAAGAAAAAGTAAACATCTTTGAGAAATACGGTAAGGGCAAGACTGATACTGGCTCACCTGAAGCTCAGATAGCATTATTCTCGGTTCGTATTGCTCATTTGACTGAACACCTCAAGTCAAATCACAAAGATTATACTACTGCGCGCGCTCTTAAGGCTTTGGTAGGTAAGCGTCGTCGCCTCCTTGATTATCTTATCAAGAAGGACATCAACCGCTATCGTGCCATCATCGCCCAGAAAGAGCTTGGTATCCGCAAGTAAGCCGCTGTTTACTTAAAGATTACAAGAAAGGGATGTGTCGAATATTCGACACATCCCTCTTTTTATTGCCTATACGGTTCGAGAAAACTTCCGGACTTCTTAAATCAAACACCCGGGGAATAGTCTTAAATGACAAAGGGGCGGTACATGCAAATACCACCCCTTATTTTCTCAATTAGAATCAAACTGCTTATTTCTTGAAGAAACGGTTGTAGAGACCCTGGAAGCCCTGTCCATGACGAGCCTCGTCTTTTGCCATTTCGTGAACTGTGTCATGGATAGCGTCATGACCGAGTTCCTTTGCACGACGTGCGATACGCATCTTGTCTTCGTTGGCACCAGCCTCGGCAGCCATACGCTTCTCAAGGTTAGTCTTGGTATCCCAAACTACCTCTCCAAGGAGTTCAGCAAACTTTGCAGCATGCTCAGCTTCTTCAAAAGCATAACGCTTGAATGCCTCTGCGATTTCGGGATAGCCTTCACGGTCAGCCTGACGAGACATGGCAAGATACATGCCTACTTCTCCACACTCACCGTTGAAATGAGCGGTAAGGTCCTTAATCATCTCCTCGTCGCAACCCTTTGCTGAACCGATTTCATGCTCGGTAACGAAAACGAGGTCAGCAGTCTCATCGAGTTCTTTGAACTTGCTTGCGGGAGCACCGCATACCGGGCACTTTTCAGGAGCGTGATCACCTTCATGAACGTATCCACATACAGTACAAATAAATTTCTTTGCCATTTTGTTTAAATTTAGATAGTTATACGAATTTGGTTAATTAAAATCTGTTTCTTCAATTCATGACGCGCTGCACTTACCACATACACCGTGGTAGCAAACATCGACATCCTCAATTACAAATCCTCCCATATCGGCAGCCTGCGACATCGCAACCGGTGTCATTGCAAGCGGCACGTCGTAAAGATTACCGCATTTACGGCAACAGAAATGAGCGTGAGGCGACATTATAAGGTCGTAACGCGAATTGCGGGTATCGACATTCAGCATCGTCACAGCACCGGTGTCGACAAGCACCCGCAGAGTGTTGTACACCGTGGCAAGCGACAATGTAGGCATCTCCTTTACAAGTGCGCCATGAATCATTTCTGCAGAAGGATGAACCGGATTTTCCATCATGAAACGCGTCACGGCTATACGCTGGGCAGAGGGTCGCACCCCGTGTCGTTGCAAATATTCAGTAGCTCGTGTTGTCATATCCATAATAGAAAGTCTATAATTTTAGAATTATTACAAAGTTAGAAATAATATTGATATAAACAAAATTTTTGCAGAAAAATTTTCATTGCAGACAAAAAAATATCCCTGCCGCCTCACGCAGCAGGGATACTTTATATCTACAGAATAGCTCCTGATATTATGCAATGATACCGTAAGCCTTGAATACTTTCTGAATCTTTTCAAGCGCAGTCTCGACCTGTGCCTTGGTATGGGTAGACATAAGGCTGAAGCGGATGAGAGTATCCTGAGGCGCAACGGCAGGCGAAACAACAGGATTGACAAATATACCCTCTTCGAGAAGGTCGCGGGTAATTGCGAAAGTCTTGTTATTGTCACGGATGAAAAGCGGGATAATCGGAGTAGATGTGTGACCGATCTCGCAACCCATCTGACGGAATCCGTCAAGAGCGAAGTTGGTCAGTTCCCAAAGATGTTCCTGAATCTCAGGTTCACTCTCCATTATGTCAAGAGCCGCCATCACTGCCGCAGTAGAAGCGGGAGTAATCGATGCGGTGAATATGTAAGAGCGTGAATGATGACGAAGGAAATTGGTAATCTCCTTGTCGGTCGCAATAAATCCGCCGAGCGACGCAAACGACTTGCTGAATGTGCCCATAATCAGGTCTACGTCGTCACTTACACCGAAATGATCACATACGCCGCGACCGCCACGACCGAATACACCGATACCGTGAGCCTCATCGACCATGATTGTAGCATCGTATTTCTTGGCAAGACGCACAATTTCGGGAAGATTCGCAACATCGCCTTCCATGGAGAAGACACCGTCGGTAACAATCAGTTTTACTTTGTCAGGCTCACACTTCTTAAGCTGTGCCTCCAGCGACTCCATGTCATTGTGCTTGTATTTCAAAGCCTGCGAGAATGAAAGACGCCGACCGTCGATTATCGATGCATGGTCCTGCTCGTCAAAAAGTATGTAATCTTCTCTTCCGGTAAGAGTAGACACGACGCCGAGATTAACCTCGAAGCCTGTAGAGTATATCATGGCATCCTCCTTGCCTACGTATGCGGCAAGACGCGCCTCAAGCTCTTTATGAATGTCGAGAGTACCGTTAAGAAACGGCGACCCGGCACATCCGGTACCATACTTCTTTATAGCTTCTATTGCAGCTTCTTTTACCTTGGGGTGATTCACAAGACCTGTATAGCAGTTAGAGCCGAACATCAGCACTTTCTTGCCATTGATCAGCACTTCGGGATCCTGCTCGCTTGATATTGCACGGAAATAAGGATAAATGCCTAAAGCCTTGGCTTTCTGCGGTTCCTGATACTTGTCAAGTTTAGCTTGTAATAGCTTCATAATTATCTAATAGTAGCTTTTTGCGTTTACCTGCGCAGAGCGGCAACTGCCTGTCTCACAATTTTGCAGGCTGCAAAGTTAGTAAATATTCGGCAATAAACGCCAAAAAACCTTAAATTTAACGGCACTATAATTTATAAAAAGTCTTAATGAGGCTCATTGAGCAGAATCATGGGGCACTGCCGCTGCCGGCGGTTCAAGCCCGTCATTCTCTTTCACGCCTTTGCCATCTTTCATCTTCAGCTTTACCATGTCAAATCCCTGACCATATACACCGTTCACATTTGCCTGAGTTATAAATGCATTCTTGTCAATAGACTTGACTATACGGAATATGGTCACGGACTCAATCTTACGGCACATGACCAGAAGCACCTTAACCGGATGTTTTGAATACCAGCCCATTCCCTCAAGCACCGTACACCCGCGACGTGCCTCATTATTGATGGCATCGGCTATCTTTTCCCAATGTGCCGAGATTATTGTGAACTGGACAGCCTGACGGGTGGTATTGATAATCTGGTCAGCCATGAACGAGGCAAGGAAGGTCACCACAAGACCGTAGACCACATTATCTATCTGATGGAAGATGAGGAAACTTGACGAGATTATGAAAAAGTCGCAGTAAATCATCATTCTGCCTATCGAAACATTACTGTGTTTCGACACCATGGCTGCGACTATATCCGTGCCACCGGTAGAACCGTTATGGGTGAACGCAAGACCTATGCCTACACCACAAAGCACACCTCCTATAATTATGTTCATGAAAGTCTGCTGCGCGATGAGAGGTTCCGGGAAAAAGGGCTGAAGTACACCTATAAAGAAATTTATGACAGTCGCCCCGAAGATTGTGCGTATCACAAACTGTTTTCCGACAACCCTATAAGCTATGGCAAGCAACGCAAGATTGCAACCATACGAGGTGATTGCGACCGGTATGCCCGTGAGGAAGTAGACTATTGAGCCGAGACCGACAAGTCCGCCTATAACGACCTTTTCAGGAAGCACGAATGCACAGAAACCGAAAGCATATATCAACAATCCGAAGACAATAATCACATAGTCCTTGGATGACAGCCAGATACTGTTAGGTGAAAATTTCATTGCCGTATGAGATAGCGTTTATTATTTATTCAGCCACAAAATTACGTCAATCGTCAAAATACACAAAATAATCTTGACAAAAAGGATAAATGAATTTTTAAACACAACACACCCCGGCAGCCAAGCCGCCGGGGTGTGGGAAACAAGTATCTGTAGTAACAGATTAATCTTTGAGCTTAGCCTTGATGAACTCGCGGTTAAGACGGGCGATGTTGCTGAGCGAGATGTTTTTCGGGCACTCTGCCGAGCAAGCACCGGTGTTGGTACAGTTACCGAATCCAAGTTCGTCCATCTTCTTGACCATGGCACGGGCACGACGGGCGCGCTCAACCTGACCCTGGGGCAGAAGGGCAAACTGGCTTACCTTAGCTGACACGAACAACATTGCCGAGCCATTCTTACAAGCAGCGACACACGCACCGCAGCCGATACATGTAGCGGCATCCATAGCGAGGTCAGCGTTTACCTTGGAAATGGGCAGACAGTTGGCATCCTGTGCGCCGCCGCAGTTGAACGACACGTAACCGCCTGCCTGCTGAATCTTATCAAATGCGTTGCGGTCGACCATAAGGTCCTTGATTACCGGGAACGCAGCTGAACGCCAAGGCTCGACAGTGATTACCTCTCCGTCGTGGAAACGGCGCATGTAGAGCTGACATGTAGTGGCACCGGTAGCGGGACCGTGGGGGTGTCCGTTGATGTAGAGTGAACACATACCGCAGATACCTTCGCGGCAGTCATGGTCAAAAGCGATAGGCTCTTCATGCTTAGCCACCAGTTGCTCGTTGAGTATGTCGAGAGTTTCAAGGAAAGAGGTATCGGTGTCGGTCTCAACCGTATAAGTCTTGAACTCGCCTTTTTCCTTCGGTCCGGCCTGACGCCACACCTTAAGTTGAACAGTTATATTTGCCATTTGAGTTTACTTTTCTTAATGTTGTGAAAATTACGACTTATAGTTACGGGTCTGGACCTTGATAGCCTCATAGTGGAGCGGCTCTTTGATAAGCTCAGGAGCCTTGTCGTCGCTTCCCTGGTAGTCCCAGCACGATACATAGAAGTAGTTCTGGTCGTCGCGCTTAGCCTCGCCTTCCTCAGTCTGATACTCTTCGCGGAAATGACCGCCGCAGCTCTCATTACGGTTGAGCGCATCGTAAGCGACAAGCTCGCCCATGGTTATGAAGTCGTTTAGGCGGAATGCCTTGTCAAGCTCGATGTTCATGCCCTCGGCAGTTCCGGGGACATAAAGATTGGTCTGGAACTCCTTGCGGAGAGCCTTGAGCTTTTCAAGCGCAGTGGTAAGGCCTTCCTTGGTTCGTGCCATACCCACATATTCCCACATGATATGACCGAGTTCCTTGTGGATTGAGTCGACAGAGCGGTTACCTTGAATCTTCAGGAAGCTTTCCTGTGCCTCGATACACTTCTTTTCAGCCTCGTCAAACTCAGGAGTATCGGTAGAGAAACGAGGAACGGTAATCTGGTCGGAAAGATAGTTCTGGATTGTATAGGGGAGCACGAAATAACCGTCAGCAAGACCCTGCATGAGGGCTGACGCGCCAAGACGGTTGGCACCGTGGTCGGAGAAGTTACATTCACCGATAGCAAAAAGACCCTTGAGAGAAGTCTGAAGCTCATAGTCAACCCAGATACCACCCATAGTGTAGTGGATGGCGGGGAAAATCATCATCGGGTTGTAGTAAGTCTCTCCGTTGATTTCCTTGCCGACTTCACCGGGGTTAACATCGGTAATCTCCTCATACATGTCGAAAAGGTTGCCGTAGCGCTGACGCACTGTGTCAAGACCGAGACGGTTGATAGCATCGCTGAAGTCAAGGAACACGGCAAGACCGGTATTGTTAACACCGAAACCCTTGTCGCAGCGCTCCTTGGCAGCGCGGGAAGCTACGTCACGGGGAACGAGGTTACCGAATGCCGGATAACGGCGCTCAAGATAATAGTCACGGTCAGCCTCGGGGATATCGGAACCCTTGATTTCGCCCGACTGGAGTTTCTTGGCATCCTCAAGTTTCTTGGGCACCCAGATACGACCGTCGTTACGGAGCGACTCCGACATAAGCGTAAGCTTAGACTGCTGGTCGCCGTGAACGGGGATACAAGTAGGATGGATCTGCACGTAAGCGGGGTTAGCAAAATATGCGCCCTTGCGGTAGCAAGCCATAGCCGCGCTACAGTTACATCCCATGGCGTTGGTCGACAAGAAGTAAGCATTGCCGTAACCGCCGGTGGCGATAACCACTGCGTGAGCGGCGAAACGCTCAAACTTACCTGTAACGAGGTTCTTGGCGATGATACCGCGAGCCCTGCCGTCAATCATCACTACATCGTGCATCTCATAACGGTTGTAGCTCTTTACCTTGCCGAGATTAATCTGACGGTTGAGCGAGGAGTAAGCACCGAGAAGGAGCTGCTGACCGGTCTGACCCTTTGCATAGAAAGTACGCGACACCTGTGCGCCACCGAATGAACGGTTGGCAAGCAGACCGCCGTATTCACGTGCGAAAGGTACACCCTGTGCGACACACTGGTCGATAATATTGTTTGACACTTCGGCAAGACGATATACGTTTGCTTCACGGGCACGATAGTCACCGCCCTTTACAGTGTCATAGAACAAACGGTACACGGAGTCGCCGTCGTTCTGATAATTCTTGGCTGCGTTTATACCACCCTGTGCAGCGATGGAGTGAGCGCGGCGGGGTGAGTCCTGAATACAGAAGTTAAGCACGTTGAAGCCCATCTCGGCAAGAGTAGAGGCGGCAGACGCACCTGCAAGACCGGTACCGACAACAATGATGTCAAGACGACGCTTGTTGGCGGGATTGACAAGTTTCTGATGAGCCTTGTAGTTGGTCCACTTCTCAGCGACAGGACCTTCCGGGATTTTTGAATCAGCCGGATTCATCACTTTCACGTTTTCTTTAGTTAAATCCATATCGCAAATTAATTTTCAGGTTGAACATTAACGGTAGTAGCGGGAGTGTCTTCAAGATAGTCAAGGAGGCTGATTACCGGCTCAAAACGGGCAATCTCGGTGTTCAGCATTTCCTCGGTGGCGCCTACCTGCATAGCCTGCTGCGGCTGAGCGAGAAGCCCCTGAAGTTGTGAGACATGCTCACGAACCGTGGTTGAGAAATCATCATATTTGAAGCGGTCAACAGGTATGCCTACCACGTCGCCCATCACTTCCTTGTACTGTTCACGGAGAGTGGCATCCTTCTTATAGAAATCGTTGTTGGCATTGACTGTGAACACGATAGCCTGTGCAATGAAGACAAGCACAACGATTGAAGTCCACCAGCAGGCAATCTTCTTAAGGCGGGGAAGCCAGGTAATGTTATTCCATCCTGCCGACTGGAACATCGACCAGAAACCATGATTCATGTGGAACCAAAGTGCAACGAAACCGATGATGTAGATAATCGGAGTCCATACGGAGGAGAATGCCTCCTGGATGAAGAGTGTACCCATTGAAGGAGGAAGCACGCCTTCAGCACCACGGATTTCCTGAAGCTGCATCTTTGCCCAGAATTGAATCAGGTGAACGACGAGGAACGCGAGGATCACGATTCCGAGCACGAGCATGTTTTGAGACGACCACTCTACTGTTGCGGGCTTCTTTGACACATTGTAACGGTCGTTACCACGTGCCTTGCGGTTTTGCAGGGTAAGCCACACAGCATAGATAATGTGCAAAATGAAAAGCAGGGCAAGACCTGCGGAAGCAATCAGCGCATACCAGTTTGCCCCGAGGAACTCGCATATCACGTTGTAGGCCGACGGATACACGATTGCTACTGCGTTCATCAAGCAGTGAAAAGTAACGAATAGGACGAGACATGCACCGGTGATGGCCATGACCAATTTACGCCCTATAGATGAGCTTGTTAACCACATAGTAGTTTTGAAATTAGAAATTAATATATTAATGAATTTTTATTGTAGCTATTGTTCACCATGCAAATTTAAGGTTTTTTACTTACTGCCACAAGCCATTAAGGAAATTTTTCCATAACCGTCACATTTGTTTTCACGCTGACTGCCACCATGCCGGGCGGGAGGCTATTAAGTCGACAACCATTTTGACTGTCACGTTTCCTTCAACAGGGTATTTTTGCACCTATATTTTACCGTAAAACATGTTTTTAAGCATAAAATGAAAAATTAATGCAATTTTATTATGCAAATCAAATCAAAATAGCTATACTTGCGCAATGAAATTATACAAACCTCAATGTTAATACAACTCAACTATTAATTTTCTAAGCATTCAATAGAATCCATCATATAATAGTAGATAGATTTCTCATGAATGGAAGGACGGCAGAGCTTGTGACAAGTAATGCCGTCTGTTTTTTTGCGGTTAGGCGACAATTCACTAATTTTACACCTTAATTTATATATTTATTTACTTTAGCTGATGAAATCAATCATTGCATGCCTGCTGCTATTTTCGCCCTTGGCTCTCTTCATGGAAGGATGCAGTTGCTCGCGCACCGATGCCGCCGAGTCGCCTGAAGTGTCGTCGCCCGAAAACACCGACTACTTCTCACATTTTGACTCGATGCCCGACGGAGGATGCGTGAAAATGAAAATTAACCCTATCGGTGGCTCTCTCGCCCGCGTGTTCAACGACAGTAATCACGTGCATCTTGTCGAAGCAAAAGCTATCGGCATAGACCCGATTGACGGAGCGGCAAAGGCATGGAACCTGAAACGCGGCATCAAGAGGATTGAGAGCTGCCGTGAATATTATGTAGACAACCTCACACATTCCGTACCGTTTCTTATACCGGAAGCCGCCGACCTTCTGAAAGAAATAGGCTCACGATTCAACGATTCGCTCCAGGCGCGCGGAGGAGGCGACTACAGGTTGAAAGTGACCAGTGTGCTACGTACCGAGGGCGCGGTGAAGAAATTGCGCAGGAGAAACATAAATGCCACACAAGAATCGGCTCACCGTTACGGCACGACATTTGATATCAGTTACGCTAAATTTATCTGCGACTCGGTAACAGTGGCGCGCACTCAAGAGGACCTGAAAAACCTTCTCGGGGAAGTACTGAAACAGATGCGTGACGAAAGAAAATGTTATATCAAATATGAGCGCAAGCAAGGCTGCTTCCACATCACCGCGCGAAAACCTAAAAAACTACAGTCATGAGCGAGAATAAAAAGCCTAAAAGCATATTGCGCCGTATCGTAAAATGGGTAGCATGTATCGCAGGAAGTATCGTTGCGCTTATATTGATACTTGTCACTCTCATGGTGTGGATTCTGACACCGGGACGACTCACCCCGATAGTCACTGACATCGCCAATGAAAATCTAAATGCCGAAGTGACACTATCGCGCGCCGAGCTTACATTCTGGAAGACATTTCCTACATTATATATAGAGCTTGACTCGCTGACCCTGAAAAGCGGTGCGTTTACGTCGCTTGATACCGCGCAACGACGCGCGTTGCCGGAATATGCCGACACGCTGGCTCATGTCGGATATTTCCGCGGAGGAGTAAATGTGCTTGCACTGCTTGCCGGAAATATCAGTCTGCACGATGTGGAATTGTCAGGCTCGCGCGTCAACGCTGTCGCCTACGACAGCACGACCGTCAACTACGACATAGTGCCTCCCGGTGATGAGAAAGAGAGCCCCGAGCCATTATCGCTGCCCGACATATCTATCAACCGCTTTGTAATAGCCGACTCGCTCCCGGTAAGATATATTTCTCTGGCTGATTCCATCAACATAGGGCTTACCCTCCACCGCTCCGATGTCATTTCGTCGGAAAAGCCTGCCTACCGGCTTCAGCTCAACAGTTCGGTAGCCGCGTTGCTTCCTCCTGATGTCAATATAGACTCGATGTCAGTAACCGTTGACGGCAACATTGAATGGGAACATGGGACCCCGGAAAAATTTTTATTCAAGGATTTTACCATTGCGATGACACCCGTCAGCGCAATTATAAACGCGGCAATTTCCCTCGGCACTCCTGTAACAATCGAAGAACTGCGCATCAATATTGACCGATTGCCCGTCATGGAGACATTAGCAATGATACCGCAACAGTGGCGTCCCGACCTCTCAGGCATCACCACAGGAATGACAGCCGACATTGCCGTTAACCTTACACGTCCTTATCCAATCGACAGCAAGGGACTTCCATGGGTAGATGGCACCCTTGAAGTGCCGCAATGCGACGCAGTCTACGACGGATACGAGTTTGACCGCATCAACCTCAGCGCATCGGCGTCATTCAACGGCGACAACCCCGATGCCTCTACAGCTACACTCGCGAAGCTGTCGGTCACCGGAGAAGGTGTGGGAGTGGATATCAACGGCAGCATCGCCTCTCCGATTTCCAATCCTGCCATAAAAGGACATATCAAGGCAAATGTCAATCTTGCCAATCTGCCCAAATCTCTTCTGTCAATGTTTCCCGGTACAGTGAAAGGCAGGATACAGCTCGATACCGACGCACAGCTGCGTCTAAGCGATCTCACCCTGAAAAGATTTCACAAAATACTCCTAAACGGCGACCTCGACCTGAACGATATCGACCTCTCCTCTTCCGATATAGGAATAGATTTATATACCCGCAACGCATGTATCAAACTCGGAACCAACAACGGATTTGTCTCTGACAACAACCGGGTTGACTCTCTCCTTACCGCCTCGGTACGCATCGACACCCTTTCGATGAATATCGAGGGTATTGACGTGACGTTACGTGACCTTAAGGGTGGTATCGGTTGCTCCAACAAGGCATCATCCGCCGACACCACCGCCATCAATCCTATCGGCGGCACAATCAATATCGCACGGCTGCGATATTCCGACCCCGATTCCACAAAGGTGTTTGCGCGCGATTTATACGCTAACGCATCTCTTCAGCGATTTGAGGAGCAGGCAAGGCTGCCGTTGATGAATGTCGGTGCCGGAATAGGCTCTATTTTTTACGCTGACTCGATGAATCGCGTGATTCTCCGTAAAGGCAACATCAATGCAACCGCCCACATGCGACCGGTAAAACCAATAAATCCACGCATGAAGCAACGATACGACTCCATAGCGGCACTCAATCCGGACGCCACCCCCGACTCAGTAATGAGAATCATGCGCAGATCCATGGCACATAACCGCAGAATGGAGATGAGTCAGTATGACGTGGTGGACTTTGGTGTCGATACCTCAACAAAGCGTTTGTTGAGAAAATGGAATGTCGCCGGCAGCATAACTGCGGAACGCGGCAGACTTTTTACACCGTATTTTCCGGTGCGCAACAGGCTTAGCCACATCGACGTGAAATTCTCCACCGACAGTGTGATTCTGAACGATGTGAAATATCGCGCCGGAAGCTCCGACTTCACCATCAACGGCGGAGTACGCAACATGCGCCGCGCCCTGACGTCAGGAAGACCGCTGAGAGTTAATCTCACAGTGAAGAGCGACACACTGAACATCAATGAGCTGGTGCAGGCATCATATAAGGGAGCGGCATTTGCCGACCGCATAAAAGATGGCTCGGTAAAACTCGCACCGATAGACTCGGAAAGCGACATAGACCATCTTACCGACTCGGTGACAGCCGACGGAATGACGGCGGCACTCCTTGTGCCGGTCAACATCGATGCCGACATTTCCATGGAAGCCGACAACATCATATATTCCAATATGTATATGTCAGACTTCAACGGTGAGCTGCTGGTAAAGGATGGCGCGATTAATCTGCGTGACCTGTCAGCCAAGTCAGGAATCGGAGATGCCCGCTTCACGGCACTATACACCGCCCCGACAAAAAAAGATATACGCTTCGGTTTCGGACTTGAACTATCGGAAATCAACATAAAGGAATTTATCGGCATGATGCCGGCGGTAGATTCCCTTATGCCGCTTCTTCAGTCGTTCCAGGGAAAGATTGACGCCGATATTGCCGCGACCGCGAAAATCGACTCGGTTATGAATATCGAACTGCCTTCGCTGAATGCGGCTGTCAAACTTGAAGGCAGAGACCTTGTACTGCTCGACGCGGAAACTTTCCGCACTTTGTCGAAGTGGCTTCTGTTTAAAGACAAGAAGACCAACGTGATTCCTCACATGGCGGTGGAAATGCTTGTAGAGGATTCAAAACTTGAAATGTTCCCGTTTGTATTTGACTTCGACAGGTATCGCCTTGCGGTGATGGGCTCCAATGATCTCGCCATGAATTTCAAATATCATGTATCGGTATTGAAATCGCCTATACCGTTTAAGTTTGGTATAAACCTCTCGGGAAATGCCGACAAGATGAAGGTGCGGCTCGGCAGGGCGAAATACAAGCCCGATAAAGCCGGCGAGACATTTGCCATTGTCGATACAACCCGCATCAACCTACTGAAAGAAATTGACAATGTGTTCCGGCGTGGTGCCCGCAATGCGCGTCTTGGTGCGCTTAGACCCGAAAAGCGTCCTGACAATGTAAACTTTGATGAACTAAATGACACGATATCTCACGAAGATTCCGTAATGTTCATAAATCAGGGATTACTGCCGGCGCCTCCCAAGCCGGAACCGGTTGAGGAAGTGCCGGCAGCCAAAACAAAAGATAAAAAGAAGAAGAAATGACCGAGCAAGATGCTATAATGAATTATATGAGGCGTAACGACCTTATGAGTTTCGCGCCTATCGCCGCCCTTATCGACATGGACGGCACTCTCTACGACTCGATGGGTCATCACGCTGACGCATGGCACCACATGATGTCGGAAATCGGCATCGACTGTGACCGCGATGAATTTTTCATGTATGAAGGGCGTACCGGAGTTGATACCATAAATATCCTGTTTCGCCGTGCCTACGGATACGATGCCTCACCTGAACAGGCAAAAGAGCTTTACAAGCGCAAGACAGTGCTTTTCAGCGAGATGCCGCCCGTTAAACCGATGCCCGGAGCACAAAGGATGGTGAAAGTTCTCCTTGACAGGCACATCGCCACAGTGCTCGTGACCGGATCGGGACAGAACACGCTGCTAAACCGTCTTGACACGGATTATCCGGGCGCATTCCCTCCCGGGATGAGAGTGACCGGTCACGATGTCACCAAAGGCAAGCCTCATCCCGAACCATTCCTGAAAGGAATGTCGCTTGCCGGGGTGCATCCCGAAAACTCTATCGCCATTGACAATGCTCCTATAGGGGTGATGGCGGCTGCCGCTTCCGGCGCTTTCACAATTGGGGTGACGACCGGGCCTATTCCCGAACAGGCATTATGGGATGCCGGAGCCGATATCGTGTACCCGTCAATGGACTCCCTCGCCGACAATATCGGCAAATTTATTAATCCTTTTAATATGTCAATCTAATATGAAACATCAGGATATACTATTTACCAACGATGTGGCGGCGGCTCTTGACAATATAATAATTGACGCAGGGTCACCGCTCACATTCATACTCGTTGACGAAAATACCCGTCGCTATGTGCTTCCATCGCTTATAGACAGTTCTGCCATACTTGCCGATGCAAAAGTAATCACAGTCAAGCCGGGTGATATCAATAAGAATCTCGACTCTCTAGCACATATATGGACTGAACTGCAAAAAGGAGGAGCCAACCGTAAATCACTGATGATAAATCTCGGCGGAGGCATGGTGACCGACATGGGCGGATTTGCAGCATCAACCTTCAAGCGCGGAATACGCTTCATCAATGTCCCCACGACATTGCTCTCGGCTGTTGACGCGGCAGTAGGCGGCAAGACGGGCATAAATTTCAACGGGCTGAAAAATGAAATCGGTGTATTCAATGAAGCCGACGCTGTGATTATATCAAGCCGCTTCTTCGTATCGCTGCCCGTGGAGGAGTTGCGGTCGGGCTATGCTGAAATGCTCAAGCACGGGCTTATCGACAATGCCGACAACTATAACCGGCTGCTCGGCTACCGCGTGGAAGAAGCCGATGCAGAGCGGCTCCTCGCCCTGCTAAAGGAATCGGTGATGGTGAAGCGACGCATCGTAGAGGAAGACCCTCATGAGCATGGCATACGCCGTGCCCTCAACCTCGGACATACGGTCGGTCATGCCTTTGAAAGCCTGGCAATGCGGCGTGGCAACCCTATTCCTCACGGTTTCGCCGTGGCATGGGGATGTGTTGCCGAGCTTGTGTTGAGCCACATGAAGACGGGATTCCCCTCTGCTGAGTTGCAACGGTTTGCCCGATATGTATATGAAAGCTACGGGACATTCCCAATCACCTGCGACGACTATCCGGAACTAATCGAGCTTATGCACCACGACAAGAAAAACATGAGCAGCGACATCAATTTCACCCAGCTGAGCGGTATCGGCGAAATATTGATTGACCGCATCGCTACAGAAGATGAAATAAAAACCGCCCTCGACATATTCCGCGACCTCACCCACCAGTAAACCACGGCAAAAGTACCCATGACAATGAAGCCCCGGCATTACGCCCACTGTCAGGTTATAACACGACATACAAACGTCAGGTATGGAATGAACCGGGAGCAACCGTGACCACCAATTTCAATATGATTTCGGGAGGCAACAATGTGCATCCGATCACTACGCGCGCCCTGACTATCCGGGAGGCATTGCGCCTGCAGAGTTTTCCAGATTCATTTAAGCTGACAGGAAAGGAAGGTGCGATAAGAACGATAATCGGCAATGCGTTTCCACCACTTCTTGCATATTACTTTGCTCGGCATATCAAAGATTTAATAATACCTCAAATTCCTTGAAATAATTTGATTTCAGATTAAACTGAAGTTGGGTCGGATGCTGTTTTTGACCGCCACGTTGTATTTGAATCTCTCCGAAACGCGGAGCTTGATGCAATATGGCTTGCAACTCTTTGTATTTTCCTTTTTTCACTCGATACAAGGTACACGCAAATGACGAATATTTCCTTGACCAATATTCCGATGTGGCAAGTTTTAAGAATACTCTATCAGCGTTTAGCCCAGGTAACTTTCACGCCGTTATTGAGAGCATTCAGCAAAGAGTCGCCCTCCATCCATACTTCAGAAAGTATCACACCATTTTCGGAGACCTCAGCATATACTGCCTCATAATAGTCTGCCAATCTGTCGCATAATTCTTTCCTCAATGTAGAAGGATCCACACTCAAACGATAGTTCTTATTTATGGTTTCCAGTAAAAAGCTCCCGGGGTCAGCCTCAAATCTATAAGCAAGTAGATCGTAAGTCATCCTGATAGTATCATTTCGAAGAACCCACGAACCTTGTATGCCGGATTTAAAATCCAGGTTACATTTAATCAAAGAATCTTCCCGGCATAACCGCAGTCTGTTTTCTATTATAAAAGATGAATCAACTGAAAATTCTATGTATTCAACACCTTTTATCCCTAAACTTTCATCGGTAATCGAGCGTATCCATCGACCGGAGACATCAAATTTTGAAATACAAGATAACAAAAATATATTGAAGACACATGCCAATAACACCTTGAAAGTAAACCTAATCATAGACCAATACCGGACAAGAAATTTTCCATACCTTCTTCCATTCCATCCATCACCGAGTCAAGCCATGCGCTCCCGGCAGCATGATTTGCCGTAAGTCCAATTTCGGTTCCTGAAGAGGGAGCAACGACACGCCACACGCCACTTATTTTCTGACACATCCCGGCTAAGGAAAAATCAATCAGTCCCGGTCGTGTTATAAACGGAACGATATAAAAGCCGCCTATAGCATTTTCAGGAATCTTCCCAGGTATATCATAGATACTCTTTTCTTCAGTAAAGTCACAATCCATCGGTATTATCTCAAAGGTCGCCAATATAATTTCAGAATCCTCAGTCGGGGCGTGGTCGGCACATACCCAGAAAGTAAACCCGCGTTGATGACCTTCTCTTGCGATAAGACTCATGCCCGGTTCTTCAGACCCCGACATAATATAAAGTCTATTAGCCTGAAGTTCGGTCAAAGCATCAGTATCAAAATCTATTATTTCAAATTCCGTTCCACCAAGACTTCGTACTGCGGTTGAAGAAAGAACAGGCTGGAAGCGGTCATTTTTAGAAAATGACTTTTTAATCCATGGGCGCACGGTCTCTCCTGAGATAAGGAATGAGTCATCGCCAATCCGAACCGCAAGATAATAATTCCTCTCCCAATACTCCTTTTCAAGAGCATTTTTAATCTCCCCTTCATTTTCATCGACAAGCTGATAATCCTGTCGTATAAATACGATCGCGCCATTAATTGACCGGATAACTATATTTTCAAATATTCCTTGTCCTGCTTGCGCGTTTATAGATATAATCAATAGCAGAATAAATAACGCTTTTTTCATAATTCTCAATTATCTTATTTTAGTGTTTATTATGACTAATTACATCAAATGCAAATCTATAAACCTGCCGACGTTTATTCCAGTCCTTATTGTTTAAAATATAAGAAGGCGCAGTATCATTGTATCCCCACTTGAACCTAAGTATCCCTGAAGTATCATATAACCTCGTGAAATCTGAAACCGGGGTATAGAATCTCACTCTACTTGACCAGTTGTCACCAATCGGTTCAATGTAAAGCTTTTCTACAGGAAAATATGAATTAAAGTTTCCGACACTCACCTCTACTGAATCAAAAGATATGGGTTGGGGCGTAATCAATGAGACTGTAAAAGTCACTGTATCGGAAAATGTAGTCAGCACAATGTCACACTCCATATCTTTCAATGCCTGCGTGGTTCCGTCACGCTTTATTTTATGTGGTTTAACGAACACCACAGTTCCATCAGGCGTCGTCTTTGTAAAAACATGTTTAGACAGATTTTCTGCATGCAAAAAAAACGAGAAGAGCAATATAGCCGTCGCCGCAATGAATATCCGTCGTCTTACACTCATAATATCATGATTAAGAGTCAATCATTAATTATACCGTTTACTGGCAACTTTGCCATTATATCATCTAAAAACACCCCGCAGCCATAATAACCAAAATCTGCCGCGGGGTTATTTCAAATATTATCAATCACCGTAAACGATTGTGGTTGACGAAGCAAAGATACCAAGTACAGATGTTTTCTTTACATCCACGTGGGAAATCTTTTTAATGCCGGCTTTCTTTGCCGCAAGATCAATACTTGCATCACCGGTTGCTACAAGACCAAGGATATTAGAAGCGCTGGACTGACCAACCTTCTTCCCGAGAGGATTAGAGGTAACACTTTCACCTGATGTAACACCGGTGTAAAGGACGCCCATACCGGCAGGTGTTGAAACGACAGCGCAACTGCTGACAAGCAGTGCTAAAGCAGCCGCCACAGAAAGACATACTTTTTTCATGCTGAATTGTGTTAATTAATTAGTTATTAGTTGGTATTAACATTATATTAATGTTTTTTACAAAGTTAGGCATATTCGATATTTCCTATCAATCCGACTGTTTCATTAATTATACAAAATTGTACAATTAATGAACACCGTCACTTGTCAAGCTGGCATCTTATCATATCTATTATATGCTGCGGCAGACCGCTTAAATCAATCTCCTTATGAGTAAACGGAATGGCTAAAAATGGCTTATCATCATATGACATCAAATTATCACTGCATATTTCAGCTATAAAATCATGATTAAGTACACGGCTTATCTCGATAAGACGACATACACTGATGTCACGACTATTAAAAATATGATACAAAGAGGAACGCGAACAATTAATTGCCCTTGCAAAATCAGAATAATTCCAATGCTGTTCTTCTACCTTACGGCGTATTCTGTCCCCAATATCCAAAGGTTTCATAACTCATCGATAGCTTGTCATCTTATCCTGCCACATTGCCTATGGCAGTCATAAAAAAAGAGCGTGGCAATGTTGCAACTTATTTTCAAGGAGGCATCGCCAAACGCCTTAGTAGAAATAAGCAGCCCACCCCACGCCTTGACGCTATCTCTACCCTTCGGGTGGATATACGACAAGCATGAGCGCCCGGAACTGCATAATCCCTCTACTGATAATTTTGGCGAATTTCCTTGAAAGGATTAAGCACAAACGCTTCTAAAAAAATATGTACACGACAATGCAAAGATTTCATTGTCGCGTACAAAGATAATGAAAAAACGATAAGAACAAAAATGTCTTGAGACGGCTCAGCTATTCTGGTGGTTGAACATCAGGGTTAGTGACTTGAACCTGAGGGTCGGTGCGGTTGATGACGTATTGTTCGTAATAGGAGAGTAGGAGTGTGGTGAGCGGGAGGGCGATTATCATGCCGATGAGTCCGAGCAATGTGCCCCATACCGATAGCGACAACAGGATAATGGCGGGATTAAGTCCCAGTGCCCTGCCCATAATCTTAGGGGTAAGCACATAATCGCAGATACATTGACTCACCACATACACAAGCAGGCATTTTCCAAGTTCAGGGAAGAAGCCGACCGTGCCGCCGAGCGAATCGATAAAGCACACGATAGCCACCGGTATAAGAGTGATATACTGGAAATAAGGAATCAGATACAGGATTCCGACAAGAATGCCGAGCACTATCGCAAGCGGAATACCGACAATAGAGAAGCCGATACAGTAAAATACAGCCGCACACAGCGCTATCAGCGCCTGTCCGCGGAAATATTTGTTCATGCTGTTTTTGATATCGTCCCCTACCTTATAGGCTATCGGACGGAATCGCGGAGGCACAAGCAAGCGGAATCCTTTCATAAGCTGCTGATAGTCGATAAGGATAAAAATCACATAGATAAATGTAAGAAGCCATTCAAGCCAGTGCAGGACCATGCTCACCGACTGCGACAGGAATGATGTGCCTTTGTCGAGAATTGCCATCACATGCTGTCCGTCAAGATATCGGGTCAAGTCATCGAGATTAAAACGCTCCACAAGATAATCATGGAGTGCCTTGGGGATGAGCGGGGAGGTCAGGTCTTTGTCGGAATACTTGTCAATGAGCAGTGACATCTGATGAATCTCGTCAATAACAGACGGGACAAAGAAATAGCAGAGCAACGCGATGACAAAAGCCACCTCAAAAAGAGTAATAAAGACGGGGATCACACGACCTTTAAGATGCAACAACTTCTGGGTGAACTCCACCATAGGCTCAAGGATATAAGCGAGAAGACATGCCAGGCAGAATGGCAGAAGCACGTCTTTGAGAATGTTGACCAGCCATACAAAACCGCATATAAGCGCGACAGTGATGATGATACGCACCACCCGGTCAAAAGTATAAGGTCGTCGAGTTACCCGCATAGTTACAATCAGTGATGAATTGACATCATTTATATTATAATAACATTTTGCATAAAAAAGTTTTGAGCCGCACACCAAATCTCAGGCATGCGACTCAACGTCAAGTGTGGAATAGAAAATATAGTGTAATCTTTTAATCAGAAGCGCGGGGGACGTCCGCCCGGGGCGCCGGGTCCGCGATGCGCATTGCGGTCAGCAGGCTGGTTACCTGAGCCGAACGTGTTGAAGCGATAAGAGAAACTTATCATGAAATAGCGGGTAAGAGAGTTGTAACTCGTATCGTCGATAGTATTGGCGGTAATATTTCGCATCACGCTCTTGCGCTGCTGCAGAAGGTCGTAACCTTTTATAGCCACGGTTGCCTCTTTCCCTTTGAGGAACTGATAGGCGATAGATGCGTTCCACATCCACTGGTTCTGGTCGAATCCCGCTGAATAACCACTGGTACCGGTATAGCTGAGGTCGGAGTTGACCACGAGACCGAAAGGAGCATACCATCCGAAATTAAACATACCGCCATAGGTCTGGACTGAACGGTTTGACGCCGATTGTAATGAATTGGTAGTCTGTTGCAGATTGAAATAAGGGCGCAACTCAAATTCCCAGTTTTCGGGACGGAAGGCGAGTGACACCGACGGACCTATGTTAAACGAATTACTGCGGCTGCGCTCGCCATTATTAAATCCGATAGCCTGTGAATAGCGGGCAAACAGGTTTCCGTTAAACTGCCAGTTTTTATTACGGAACGGCAATGAAATCATACCGAACATATTGGCATTCCAATTGCCGTTTACATTCTCGTAGGTAGTTATCTGACCACCGGTCTCGCGGTTAAACTGAGTATTGGATACAATGCTGTTCTGAGTCATACCTACGTTAGCCATCATCATAATCGAACGCTGAGCCTCAACATTGAAATCGCTGAAACGCACCCTTACATTATGATTGAACGAAGGCTTCAATTCCGGATTACCGATTACTATGCGGAGTGGATTGCTCATGTCGGCAACAGGCTGCAACTGCGATATCGAAGGCTCGCTGGCATTACCGCGATAATCGACATTCATGTTACGTGTCTTGCTGAACTTATAGCGGAAGCGCAGATATGGCGCCACATTAAACACCCATCGCGTATCAATATTGCGTTGACTGTTGATAAGATCCTTGCTTTTTGACATCGACGGCACAAATGCCACTCCGGCATTAAGCGTATAATCTTTTCTCACCTGCCGGAAACCAACCTGAAAACGCTGGGTGAAAAAGTCGTTGCGGAAACGGTTGCTCAACTCGTCGTTTAATATGCTCTGCATATAGTCGACCACAGGGTCATAACCTCCATCGGGATAATCGACGGGATGGTCATACACAAGCTTGTCGGCATTATTCCACCGGTAGTTCATGCGATAGCTTATTTCTATGAACCTGCCGTTTTTAACATTGCCGATCGGTTCGGTCCACGTAAGTCTCGCGCCTACGCGATTACTCCAAGTGTGATTGTCGGTGTACTGATCGTATGTATCGATACTGTCATTGCCGAGCACATTTTTAAGAAGATAAAAACGGTTATAGGAGTAGCTGAAGTCATCTTCCCTGACATTGCTCATGCGGTAATCAATAGCGACCGAGAAAGAACGGCCGGGACGGGATGCAAATTTATGATTGAGCCACAATTCGCCTCCAAATTCGTAGGAATTACCTTTTGAGCGGCCGGTATTGATACTTCTTGTAACAAGTGAACGGGCAAGGTCACCTGCATAGGTACGCGAGGAATCGGCACTTGTCGACCTGTTGTAGTTCAATGAGAAACGCGGACGGAACTCGAGTGTGGTAAGAGTATCCTTTTTCCACTTCACACGGAAATCACCACGGATGTTATGTCCCTTGTCACGGCTTTTCGAACCGCTGCTCACATAAGATGTAGAGTCGGTGAAAAGGTACTGTCGCTCCTGGGCTGTGCGGGTGTCCTGGTCAGTGTGACTGTAGAGAAGGTCACCGCCGACACGGAATGACTCATCGCTCTTACCCACGTTGAAATTAACGCCAAACGACTGGGATGTATTGATACCGTTGTTGCCTCCGAAACGGCGGAAACGACTACCGTTGCTATCGGTGAAACCAAGCTGGTTGATATTGTTGAAATTACCGAGGAATGTAATCTGGTTGTCGTTCCAGAAACGGTTCACATTGAAATCGGCGGCATAACGGTCGTCGGTACCATATCCACCGTTGACAACTCCGAACCAACCGTTTTTCATACCTTTCTTCACGGTAAGATTGATTACAGTCTCCTCCTCGCCGTCATCAACTCCGGTAAGGCGTGCAAGGTCGCTCTTGCGGTCTACGACCTGGAGCTTGTCAATCATATTGGCAGGGAGATTTTTTGATGCAACCTTGGGATCGTCGGAGAAAAACTCCTTGCCGTCAACAAGTATCTTGGTGACTTCTTTTCCTCCCGCCTTGATTTTACCGTCGGAGTCTACTTCCACGCCCGGAAGCTTCTTAAGAAGATCCTCCATCACGGCATTAGGCTGGGTCTTGTAAGAGCCTGCATTATATTCAAGAGTATCCTCTTTCGCCACTATCTCAGTCTTTACCCCTTTTACCACCGCCTCTTTCAGCATGATTGAAGACTCCTTCATCTTTAGCGGCGCAACATTCACGTTAGAATCGCCAACTTTTGTGTTGACTGTGGCATTATCATACCCAATATAACTCGTCTGGATGATATAGGACCCTGATTTTATGTCCCTGAGTGTAAATTTACCGTTGATGTCGGTAGTCGTACCCTTTACAAATGCACTGTCTTTTGCAGCAAGCAGCCTGACTGTCGCCTCTATGAGGGGCTCGCCGTTGTCATCGGTCACAGTTCCGCGTATATTGGCGGCAAGCAATGTAGCGCAACCGAGTATTGCGGCAGAGAAAGCAGTGAGGCACTTCTTGAGATTCAAACCCATTGGTATAGTAAGTTTTTTTAAGTGGTAAGTTATATTTAATTCACAATCACTTTGACTTACTAACCAAATAAAGGTTTAATCTACACTCATCTTTTTTGGAAAAAATCGCAACAATAAGCTTACGCTCCCCATGAATTTCATTCGCATCTACATTTAGCTGAAACTCGTAAATGCAAGAGGCATAAGTGATTTTACTGAAGGCACGATATATATGCAGTCGCGACCGGCAAGAATCACCTTTACATCATGACCGGCAAGCTGCTCATACTCGGCGAGTACCTGACGGCAACCGCCACACGGCGATATAGGCTGCGGGATTTCCTCACCGGAAGTTTCCCGCGCAGCGATGGCAATAGCCTTGAAACGCGCGTCAGGATAATTGGCATGGGCATAGAAAGCCGCAGTGCGCTCGGCGCATAATCCCGACGGATATGCGGCGTTTTCCTGATTGGAGCCTGTAACTATGACATCATTATCAAGAAGGATTGCCGCGCCGACACTAAAATGACTGTAAGGAGCGTAAGCGCGATATGTCATCTTTTTGGCGGCATCCACAAGCCTCCGGTCATCCGGAGAAAGTTCATCGTAGGTGACTGATATGAGCGGAGTGACTATATTCAATTCTTTCATGGAACACTTCTTATTATCCTTTCTGCAAATATAAAATAAAAGCCGGAAAAAGTCAAAAGCTTTTCCCGGCTAATTAAGCGTTTAATCAGTAGTCCCTGATTATAAATCCCAGATTACATAGAGTGCACCCCATGTGAATCCTGCACCGAAAGCGGTTAGTATCAACTTGTCGCCTTTCTTCAATTTATCTTTAAACTCGTTGATACAAAGGGGGATTGATGCGGCAGAAGTGTTACCATAGTGCTCGATGTTTACAAGTACTTTTTCCGGCAGGATACCTGCACGGTCAGCCACCGCCTCGATTATGCGGAGATTAGCCTGATGGGGTACAAGCCAGTCGACATCATCCATCGTGAGTCCGTTGCGTGTAGCTACATCGATGGAAGAAGTGAGCATATCGGTCACAGCATGCTTGTAGACAGCCCTGCCTTCCTGATAGATATAGTGCTCGTCGGCATCAACGGTCTCATGAGTTGCCGGTTTTACCGAGCCACCTGCCTTCATCACAAGATGGGGCAGACCTGTGCCGTCAATGTGGAATACACCGTCAATCACGCCTACCTTCTCTTCGCTCGGCTCAAGGAGCATACAAGCTGCGGCATCGCCGAAAAGCGGACAAGTAGTGCGGTCTTTGTAGTTGGTCATAGATGACATCTTTTCGGCTGCAACGACCACGATTTTCTTATACATGCCCGAACGGATATAAGCTGAGGCATCTTGAAGAGCCACGAGGAAGCCGGCACATGCCGCCTGGATGTCATAGGCATAAGCATGGGCGAGATTACACTCATGTGCAATCACTGAGCCGGTTGAAGGGAAACGGTAATCAGGATTGGAGGTGGCGCATATCAGCAAATCCACTTCCTCCGGATTGGTACCGGTAGATTCGAGCAGCCTGTTGACTGCCTTGATGCCGAGATACGACGACCCGGCTCCTTCTTTATGAAGGATACGACGTTGCTTGATACCTACGCGGGTGGTAATCCACTCATCGCTTGTGTCGACCATCTTTGACAGCATGTCGTTGTCAAGGATGTCATCGGGTACGTAAGCTGCAACACCTGCAATTCTTGGATATAGCATAGCAATACTTGTTCTTGTTACTTACGAGTAAAAACATCATCTCCCGGGCTTATAACCGAAGTCGCCCGGGGAGTGAAGTCTTATCTTATAAGAGGCAGAGAGGTGTTTTCTATGCTTAGACAGCAGCAGGCTTTTCGATAGCGATTTTACCACGGTAGTAGCCACATACGGGGCATACACAATGGTACACATGCCATGAGCCACAGTGAGGGCATATTGCCAGTGTGGGTTCAAGTGCCTTGTCGTGAGTTCTGCGCTTTGCAGTACGGGTCTTCGATTGTCTACGTTTAGGATGTGCCATTTGTACTATGTTTTTATTAATTGTTATCAGTCAGTTTCTTCAATTCATCCCACCGGGGATCGGAAGGAGCCTCGCTATCTTCAGCTTCATCGATTTCCTCCATCATATCCTCCACAAGCCCTTCATCCTCATCGCTCATCGAACCGGGCGCACGATGCTTTTTAAGCAGCGAGCTCATGGCACGGTTACACTTACCGAGCGGATGCACATGCTTGATAGGGATGGTAAGCGCCACTGTATCATAAATCATATATGATATGTTTAGATACTGGTCGCTTTCAGGTATCTCAAGAAGCTCATCGGAGTCGTCACAGTAGTCGGGACCGTACTTCACAAAAATGTGATATGACGTATAGACAGGCCACGGCAACTCATCAAGACAGCGGTCACAGATAAGAGTGATTTCGCCCTTTATCGTGATCGTAAGCTCATACATGTCATCTTTATAGACGACGTTGACATGCACGTCGAGATTGGCGTCGCGTATATCGGCGCTTTCCATATCGACGAAAAATTGCTTGTCGAGATGATAGTCGAAATCATGACTGCCGACAGGCAATGTCTTTAAGGGGAGCTTAAATGCTGAAAATTTTCCCACGATGAATTTTTGTTGAAAAACCGCCGCAAAGTTATACATTATCCTTGAATTAAGCAACTTTTGTCCTAAAATTTCATAGGTCACCGGCAAAGTCGCGGGTGACTGTCCACGCATTTAGGCGTATCACCAGCGCAATTCCGACGTGCAGGGGATGAAATTTTTCTGCAGGTGGCACGACATGCGTAATAAATTTACCGGAATCCCGCGTTATTTGCTTATTTTTGCAATCTAAACATAAAAAGAGCAAAAATGATGATACGCTATAATACATTGTTGATATCTATTCTCTCGTTTTGTTGCTTCTCTCTTCATGCCGAGAAAAGCATGGAACAGCAAATCAGCGAATACATTGACGGAAAAGACGCGCGCATAGGCGTGGCTGTAATAGTTGACGGCGCCGACACCATCGCCGTCAACGGAACAAAGGACTTTCCCATGCTAAGTGTCTACAAGTTTCCGCAGGCAATCGCCGTAGCCGACTATTGCACGCGCAACGCTATAGAGTTGAGCGACACTATAGACATCCTCCCGTCGGAACTGTCGGAAAACACATGGAGCCCGCTCCGGGACAAGTACGGGGTGACACGATTGCGCCTGCCGGTTAACGAGCTGCTTGCCTACACGCTTCAGCAAAGCGACAATAATGCCTGCGACATACTTTTCCGTCTTGCCGGAGGGCCACTTGCCGCCGACAGCCTGATGAAGTCCATGGGATATCCTGACATCAACGTAGCCTCGACGGAAGATGAGATGCACCACGACACGGACCTCTGCTACCTGAACCGCTCTACACCGCTTGAGATGTCACGGCTTGTCGACCGCTTTTACCGCGATCTCAGCCACTCTTCACCCGAATGTGCTGAAATCGCGCGATTGATGGAGTCATGCTCTACAGGCGCCGACCGCCTCGCGAAACCGCTCGCAGGTCGCGGCGTGACAATCGGGCATAAGACCGGCACGGGCGACAGGAACTCGCAAGGAAGGATAATCGGCGTAAACGATGTGGGATACATAAAGATACCCGGCGGCAGGTCCTACTCAATCTCCGTTTTCATTGCCGACTCCGCCTACGACATTGCCGGGACTTCGGCGATAATTGCTGACATTTCCGAGATTGTATTTTCTTGCCTAACCGAATAACCCAACAGCATTGAGCATGAAAAAAATATTGTTTTTACATGGACTTAACTGGAGCGGAAGCTGCCCGATTGCGCGCGCACTCCAGACGGAGCTTGCGGACATCGCTGAAGTCGTGTCGCCCGACCTTCCCGTTGATCCCGAAGAAGCGATTGCCACAATTCTCGACATTTGTGACCGCTGGCAGCCCGACCTCCTCGTCGGGAGCAGTTACGGTGCTTTTCTCGGTCAGCAGATTGTAAAAATAGCCGGCTGTCCGGCACTTCTGTGCAGCCCCATGTTCCGCATGGCAAATTTCCTTGAATCGCGATTGGGTGTCCATGATTTTAAATCGCCGCGCGCCGACGGGGTCACATGCTACTGTGTCACGGCTGAACTTGTAGCCAAGTTTCGCGAGATGGAGAAGCATCAGTTTGATTGCTATGACAAGTTTTACTACGACCGCGTGTGGGGATTTTACGGGTCACGCGACACGATTGCAGATACCCGCGATAAGTTCAGCTCGCTTTACTCTACCGTTATTAAGTATGACGGTGAACACACAATGTCGCCTGACAATGTAAAAACCGTATTGGTACCTGCCGTATTGAAAATCACAGAGACGTTTCCCCGTCGCGAAGCAAGATATTTCCGGCATTTCAAGGGCAACTACTACCGGCTCGTGTGTCATGGACGCGACAGCGAGACTCTTGACCGTCTCGTGACCTACCGTGCCCTATACGGTGGCTACGGTTTCTGGGTGCGACCCGAGCGCATGTTTTTCGAACGTATCACCCGTGATGGAAAAGAGTTTCCGCGCTTCGCAGAATCGCAGCATCTGGCGTCGGCGGGTGTTCCGTCTCAAAAATTCGCTATATTTGCCTCAGGCAATGGCTCCAACGCCGAAAACATAATCCGCTTTTTCCGCGACCACGAATGTGATGCCGAGGTGACGTTGGTGGTATCCAACCGCCGGTCGGCAAAAGTGCTGGAGCGCGCTGCCGAGCTTAACGTGCCGTCGGCGGTCATGACACGCGACGAGCTCAACGACCCCGACAAAGTATTGCCCGTCATGGAAAGATATGGCATAACTGCCATCGTGCTTGCAGGATTTCTTCTCCCCGTACCGGAATTTCTAATACGCCGATATCCCGACCGCATAATCAATATCCACCCGGCACTATTGCCCCGCTTCGGGGGCAAAGGAATGTACGGGATGCATGTGCATGAAGCGGTTGTAGCAGCCGGAGAGAAAGAGACCGGCATTACAATCCACTATGTCAACGAGCGATACGATGAAGGGAAGATAATCTGCCAGGCAAAAATCCATATCGCCCCCGGCTGCACCCCTGAAGAAGTAGCCGAGATGGTTCACATGCTCGAATACCGCCATTACCCGCGGGTAATCATGGAGACCTTTGTGCATGCAGCTGCTGAATGACATCACGTGGAATTGACTCCATTTACCCAATTCTTTGCAAAAACATGCTCATTCTGCTAAATCATTTGAAAATATTTGCATATAAATATTAAAACAGTTAAATTTGCACAGATTCAAATCTCACATAAACACATTTTACCCCAAGCCTTCCTCGCCCTCAGCGGGGAATTGCTTTATCCCCCACCCCACTCAACTGCTTCCCTCTCATGCCGATAATGTTACCGACGACCTTATGGGCATTCTTGAAAATCGGGAAAATCCTGTTTAGATTCTCCCGATGGAAAGCAACCCTAACAATCTTTTTACCTTAACAGTTGCTATTTTACCTGTAAAAATAAAGTTGCCGGTTTGACTCCTTTTGCAGAAGCGGTAAACTTTATCTCACCTTCTTTATCTGCACTTCTGACAATTGCTGTGGCAGCTCCGCTGAACAAGTTCATTTTCGGATTCTGAAATGGCATGAGTGAAGTAGGATCTCCATTAGCTGTCGCTTCAAATGTCCCGGCACCAGATACTGAAAAGTTGACTGTTCGGTTATCCGTAGGAATGATATTGCCATCCTTATCAGCGACTTGAACAGTTATATATGCAAGATCTTCACCATCTGCAACGAGGCTTTTTCTGTTGGATGTCAGAACCAAATGATGTGGTTTACCTGCTGTCCGTAAGAATTTTTCAGCAGTCTTATTTCCGACAGCATCATAAGCCACAACCTTCAATTCTCCCGGTTCATACTTTGTTTCGTTCCACATAAGACGGTATCTGGTTTGTAAGGTTGAATCATTCTTCTCTCTAATGCCTTGACTTTTGCCATTGATAAACAATTCTGCTTTAGGATATGAAGTATAAACAAATATGGGAGTAACTTGTCCTTCTCGCCCTTTCCAATTCCAATGCGGAAGAATATGGAGGGTAGCATCGTCAGTATTCCATACAGAACGATAAAGATAATATCTGTCCTTAGGCATAGATGCCAAATCAACGATACCGAATACTGAACTATGACTTGGCCACGCATCAGTATCGTATGGCGACGGTTCACCGAGATAGTCAAATCCTGTCCATACGAACTGACCGAGTACCCACGGCTGTTCATCCATATAAAAATCTATGTCGGGCGTATTTGACCAATCACAAGTCTCGTTATCATAGCTCGAAGACTGATGGTCGGGATGAAGCACAGAATTATGTTCTTTTTCAAACGAAACCTGGAAATGATACACTCCCCTTGAAGATACAGTCGAAGCGGTCTCGGAACCCAGAATCATCTTTTGAGGAAGCATCTCAAATGCCTTATTGTAATACTGTGGTTTATAATTGAATCCCGGAATATCCAGAGATGCTGCAAAACCATTGTCCAACACCGCCCCAATCTGGTCCATTCCACAGGTGACAGGCCGTGTTGCATCAAGTTTTTTTACCAAATCCTGAAGCATGGTAAGTTCAGCGACTCCATCCGGTCCCCATTGGCTTGGGACTTCGTTGCCGATTGACCACATCACCACAGAGGGATTGTTTCGGTAATGCTTTACCATATTAGTCACGTCGTCAGTAGCCCATTCATTGAAGAAAGCTCCATAACCGTTAGGCGATTTCGGCCGGAAACTCCAATCATCAAACGGTTCAACCATAAGCATCATGCCGAGTTCATCACACAACTCCACCAATTCCGGAGCAGGCATATTGTGGGAAGTTCTTATAGCATTTGCTCCCATATCCTTCATAAGTTCTACCTGATGACGCAATGCGGACTTGTTTACAGCAGCTCCAAGCGGACCGAGGTCATGATGATTGCAGACTCCTTTGAATTTAGTCGCTTTCCCGTTCAGGAAGAAACCTTGTTCCGGGATATATTCAAGTTTGCGGATACCGAAACGGGTGTCATAGCAATCAACAATCTTACCGTTTTTCTCAATCTTCGTTCTGGCGGTATAAAGACGTGGATTTTCGGGACTCCATAACTCAGGTTGTGAAATCAGGAAATTTTGAAAATGATTCTGACCTTGTGATATGAAGGGGGCATTGTTGGATGCCACAATCTTTCCATCAGGAGAAAGGATTTCAGTTGTGACACCAAGTTTATCGCCTTTTTTAGTTCCCGCAATCTCTATTTCCAGCTTTACCGAGGCTTTCTCCGATGAAACATAAGGCGTAGTAACGTAGGTTCCCCAAGTAGGAATATGCACTTTATCCGTGTTGACAACATGGACATTCCTATACAGACCTGCTCCGGGATACCAACGGGATGCCCGTTCAAAGTTTTCCAGTTCAACAATCACGTTGTTATCACCGGGTATGACAGCATCTGTCACATCCACATAAAACGAATTGTATCCGTAAGGCCAGTAAGCTACCTCTTTTCCATTGACTATGACATGGGCATTGCTCATGGCTCCGTCAAATATGATGGTAATATTGCGGTTAGCTGTATCAGGTACTTCAAAAACTGTACGATACGTTCCCTGTCCGATGAAAGGGAGACCTCCGGTTCTGCCTGTTTTCTCAGTTTTTTCGGTTTCTCCATTCTGCTCTACAGCGACAGTCTGAAGATCATTCGCTCGGTCAAACGGGCCATAAATAGCCCAGTCATGCGGAACTCTGACCTTCTCCCACGATGTCGTGGCATCCGGTCTTCCTTTGGTAAACTCCCACCCCTCTTTGAGGGTTGTCACTGTCCTTTCAGCATGGAGATTTACAGTAATGGCTCCCGAAAGAGCCATTACCACGAATAATGAGTATCTGTTCATATCATTACTTAGTCTTAAACGCGTCCAATGCCACAGTCGGAGCGTCATTGTCAAAACATCCAAGATTATAACCATCATTATAGCCATTCGGTGCCTGGGGTTCCCAATAGAATATACCTTCCACTTCTGCTCCCATCATTTTAGTGATTAACTGCTTGCAAAGCTCACCTTGGTCATAAGGCATGCCAATTTCACAAACCATCACGGGCTTATGGTATTTCTGCCTCAGATGATTAATATTTGCTATGCAATCATCGGCTACTTTCGTCCAACCGCCGGTCTCGCCCTGCTGTTCTGCCCAATAGGGATAGATTGACATGCCAATCATGTCATATTTGCCTCCATTGTTTTCAAGAATGTCAAACATTCTATCATACGCCCACTGATGATTTCCGCCATCAAGATGAACGATAACCTTAGCCTCGGGAAACACGGATTTGACAGCATCATAACCTGCATTGTTAAGCCTCGTAAGTTGACCGGGATTATCGACCGAGCCGACCGGGAGCATCATTCCGGGAGTCGTTTCGTTGCCGACTTGCACCCATTCAGGTGTCACGCCAACATTTTTCAAGGCATTGAGAGTTTCAGTGACATGATTTCCAACTGCTGTGGTAAGCTCATCAAAAGAGAGATTTTTCCAAGCCTCCGGCATTTCCTGATGGCCCGGGTCGGCCCAAGTATCAGAAAAATGAAAGTCTATCATGGTTCTGAGCCCGAGATTCTCGGCACGACGTGCCTTGAGTACGACATCATCTATATTGTTCCAGCCATCTTTGGGATTGACCCATACACGAAGTCTTATTGAATTGACTCCACAATGGTCACGGAGAAGTTGCATACACTCCATTTCCTGACGGTTATCGCCGGGAGTGTAGAATTTGCGTCCCTCCGATTCCATCTGCGTAATCCAGCTTACATCCGCGCCACGTGCAAAGCCGGGTGCATTGCCGTCGGCACGGAGAGCCGGGACTGCCGTTGTCACCAATAGAGCAACGGCAGCCACAGTCCGCGTTAACATCATATACTTAATCTTTGACAAATGGATTTAATGCAGCGGTAGGAGCGCCATTTTGGTCAAAACATCCTTTTGTGTAGCCTCTCTCTGAGGGAGCTTCCGGCTCCCACCAAAAGATTCCTTTGAGTCCGGCGTTCTGTCCGTCGGTCATCAACTGCGACATTATCTGCTCTGCGATTTCAGGCTTCGAATAATCAAATCCAACCTCACACAGCATCACCGGTTTACCAAATTCGTTCTGAACCTTGGGTACATTGGTTATACAGTCGTTGACATCCTTTTGCCAAGTTGCCTCGTCGGGATATAGCGACATGCCAATCATGTCATACTCCGCCCCGTCAACCTTGAGCTTGCCGAACAAGCTGGAATACAGATTATATTCGTTGCCGCAGTCACAGTGTACTATCACGGTTGCGTTAGGGAACACTGCCTTCACTGCGCGGCTTCCGGCTGTCACCATACGGCTGAAGTTGTCTTCGTTGTCGTAAGAACCGAGCGGCCACATCATGCCAGTGCGCGTCTCGTTACCGATCTGCACCCATTCCGGCTCGATGTCATAGCGTTTTAATGCTGTCATCATGTCGTTAACATGATCGGTCATCGCGGCAAGGGTCTCGTCAAGGGTCATGCCCTCCCAGGCTGAGGGGATACCCTGTTTGCCGGGGTCTGCCCAGGTGTCGGAGAAGTGGAAATCAATCATTACGCGCAGTCCCAAATCATGAGCGCGGCGCGCCTTGATCACTGCATCGTCGATGGAACACCATCCGTTGATTTCAGCATCACGCTCCGGATTAACAAACACTCTAAGGCGTATGGAGTTTACTCCACAATCGTCGCGAAGCAGTTCCATCAGTTCCTTTGCCGTTCCTTGCTGATTTTGGAAAGTGTATCCGGCATTTTCCAGCTCGGTAACCCAGCTGACATCGGCACCCTTGGCAAACGAGCCGGGTTGCGCTACAGGGACATCCTGAGTGTCGGCATTGTCCTCGGGCCACACTGTCTTGGGACTGTCCTCGGTACATGAACACATGGACAAAGCCAGCGCCCCGAGAACCATAAATCTGAATATTTCTGATGTTTTCATTATTGTCGTAGGATTATTTCTGCGTGTAGGAATAAGTTGCATTGTAAATATCTACGGTGAGAACGATTGTCGAACCGATTTCAAAATCATTGTCGCCGGTAAAACCGTCATGATTGTAGCAGAGCTCGCCGTTATTGCCGTTGCCCCCGTAGAAGAGGTTCCAGTCACCGTTAAACACAATCTTGACACCCCACGGTGTCTCGGCAGTCTTCGTGAACTCATAGGTGTAGATACCAGATGCTTCGCCGGGGGTCATTTCATGTAGATTCCAGTCATCGTTCATACCGGTGACACTCACACTTTCAAGTTTCACAAGCTTGTAGTATAGCGAGCCCAATGATATGTCAAAAATATAGTCACCTGCCTCGGGAGCCGTGATGTTGTTCTCGCCTTGGAACACCAATGAGCCTTCGTAGGCGGTACCACCATCGACCATTTTGTAGACATCACCCCAATTGTCGACTTCAATTCCGACCTGATAGCCCCATTGTGAGTCAACGTAGTGGCAGCCGCCATACGACTTGGTATCCTCGTTATAAAGACGGAGGTAGTCATTGAAGCCCCAAGGGTCAACGATGCCAAGGAGATATACCTGCTGTGCCACTTCTTCTACGGGGGCACTCTCTCCGACTGCCAATGTCCAGTGCTTAGGATCAGCCAGTGAGAGTAGAACTGTAGTTTCCCCTGCGGTATCCACGTCAAAACTTACGGTAGAAGCCGTCGAGCCGAATGTCAGGGCATCGGAAGTGCCTCCAAATCCAACGGGGATGTCAGTGGAAGCGGGCGCGCCATCGCCTCCCTCGCTGTTATATTGATTTCCGAGACCGCTGATTTTCACGTTATAAGTCTTTGCGTCGGCATTAAATGTGTAGCTCCATACGTTGTTGCGTCTATCATACTCCATAGTTCCATCAAGGTCACCGCTGATAGTGAGCGACGGTATGAGCAGAGCAGTCCACTCGTTAGCGGGAATATCGACCACGGTATAGTAACATCCGGCGGGTTCGGGGAACCAGTTGTTCCAGATATCACACTTCGCCGAACTTCCGAGTACAAAAGCTTTGCCCGGATCGGCGGCGGTTCCCCAAATTACACCTGAAGGATCTCGGAAATACCAGTTTTCCCACGAGGAGGCATTGAAGAATCCGGCATATACATCGGCTTTGTCAGTAAGCGCGAGTGTGCGACCTGTATCGCCCATATTACTGTCAAGAATGGTACCGATTGTAAGATCGATTTTATAAGTAGTAAGACGGAATGTGATGACATTGCTATAACGCGGCGGCACATTAACGCCGAGCACACTCTTGAGACGCATGAACACGGTTGAGGTCGAGCCGCTCTCCATGCCGGCGCGAAGGGCTGCCGAGTTAAGTTCCGAGGTGGTGAACTGGCGGCTTGTCACTCCGCTTCCGAGAGTTTCCTCAAAAGCTGTAGAGAAATTTTCATCGACCGACATCTGGAGAGTGTTGGTGAGGGCATTCAGCGGGGCAGCAACCTCGGGGTCTGACAGAGAAATCTGACCGTTGTCGCCCCAATATACCGTCAGTGCCAGCATGTCAAGCCGATTTTCGTCAAGGACGATATCACCCGCACTGGTAGCTATGTCGGTGTCGGGTATCTGGCTGACGAATATCTGATCGCCGTCATTATCGCAAGCTGTCAGCATAACCGACAAGGCGAGCGATGCGAGGCATTGTTTCGTTATCTTGTTCATTGTTTGCGGTATTAGGATTCTCAATAAAGTTCGTTTTTAAGATTAGGATTGGCAGCCAGTTCTGTAGCAGGAATCGGATAGACATCGTAGCGCTTGTCTACGCCACGACCGTCGAGCACACCACCCTTCCACTGCCAGTTGTAGTTTGACCCGGCAAAGCGGCCGAAACGCACCAGGTCAGTGCGGCGCATCAGCTCATGATAGAACTCGCGAGCACGCTCGTCGATAATGAAATCGAGGTTTAGCTGAGCGTCGGTTATTTTGCCGTTGTCAGAACCATAAGCCCTGTAACGCACATCGTTGACGAGCCCGAGGACTTCGGAGCGCGACATGCCTGTAGCGCCTCTAAGCACTGCCTCGGCGGCGGTCAGGTAAATCTCTGCAAGACGGAACACACCGAAATCGGTGTTAACACCTATGTCGGTAACACACGCCTGATTGCCCTCATCATCAAGATTTGTCCATTTGTTCGGGCGGTACCCCTGGGCGGCGGTTTCGATTCCGTCGGTAAAGAACTCGGTGCGTCCGTCGGTGAGGAACAGACGGCGAGTGTCCTCCTCGGCAAACAGTGAAGTCACTTCACCGCGCATCGAGAAGTTGCCCCACGCCGTTCCAACGCCGTAAAGACCGGTGACATCATCACCGTCATTAGGACAAGCACCGGCGATAAAATATGTGGCAGAGCCCCAGGTGGCGGAATTAGCGTTGTCGGTTGCAAATGCAAAGATAATCTCGTTGGTACGTTTATCATTTTCAGCGTTGAAGAGCTTGCGATAGTCACTCTCAAGAGAGTATCCCAGCTCCATGACTTTACGGCAATAATCGAGTGCCTCGTCGGCGTGCGACTCTCCGGTGTAAACCTGACCGTTGATGGCAAGACGCGCTCCGAGAGCGTATGCGGCTCCCTTTCCTGCACGCGCATAATCGGGGTTGGCAGGCAGATTTTCAGCCACATCGTCGATTTCACTCTTTATGTAGTCATACAGCTCTTTCCCATTGTAAGCGTCGGGGATGTAAGCAGTCATCGGGCTGTTTTCATCGACAAACGGTCCCTTACCGAAAAGATCGAGCACTATATAATATGTATATGCTCTCATGAAACGTGCCTCAAGGGCATACTGTCTGATTTCCGACTGGTCAGTAGTGTCGAATCTTGACAAGGAGCCTTCATCGCAATAACGTAAAAATTCATTAGACAGTGCGATGATATAGTACAGACGGTAGTAGGCGTCAGAAACCCACACATCGTTTTCGTCCCAGCTGATGTAACTGATATCGGTGAGATTGTCGCCCGACATATATTTGTAGGCTGCGTCATCGGTGGGCAGTTCCTGAAGGTTGAACAGAGTGCGGAGCATGTCCTGACCCTGGTTGCTGGAAATATCAGAAGAGCCGCCGCCACGTTCGGCGCCGATAAGGCTGTAGGAGCCATAAATTTTGGCGAGAACCGATTGGTAACCCTCAACCGAACTGTAAATCTGCTCGGAAGTAGTACCGATAACCGGCTTCTGGTCTAAGTCGTCGGTGCAGGCAAATGTAACAAGAGCAAGCGCCGCGGCTGTCATTATGCTGTATAATTTCATTGTTTATTAAATATTAGAAGTTTAAGCCGATGGTGAGCGAATAGGTGCGTGGACGCGGATACATAGTGTTCTCGATACCCCAGTCGCTCTCAGGATCAACACCCGAATATTTAGTGACGGTGAACACGTTTTGTACCATCGCCGAGACATTAATGTCGGCGACCTTGCCTACTCTGCCAAAATTATAGGTCAGCTGGAGATTGTCCATCTTGAGGAAAGAGGCGTTCTCGACATAGAGGTCAGAGCCATACTGACGGCGCTGGAACTGAGTATCAAGGAAGCTCTTGGAGAGATTGTTGACCTGTCCCACATTCCATGACACACATTCCCATGCGCCCATATTGGCGGCGTTGCCGTTGTAGAGGTAGTTTCCTACTTGAGCGCGGAGGGCAGTGCTGAGAGTCCATCTTTTGTAACGCAACGAAGTGCTGAAGCCAAATATCCAGTCGGGCGATGCGTGATGGTAGTAATACTGGTCATCGGAGGTTATGCGACCGTCGCCGTTGAGATCGGCATACAGTCCCTCGACAGGCAGCCCGGTCTCAGGATCGTAGACCTGTTTGTAAACTTTGAATGTGTTTGGGGTGTAACCTGTCTTGTAGACCATCACTGGAGTCGCCTCCATATATCCGATATTGGTGTCGGCGGCATCAGAACCGGGCACGAGGCTCAGATTTGTGATTTTGTTTTCCTGCCATGTCGCGTTGAAAGTGGCTGTCCAGCTCCAATCCTTTATATCGATGATATTAGCGTTAAGCAAAATCTCCACACCTTTGCTGTCGACGTTGCCGACATTTGACAGCATGGTCTTGTTGAAGTTGATGCCGGCAGGGATGGAAACGGTGGCGAGAAGATCCTCGGTTCGGCGTGTGAAATAATCAACCGAACCTGACAGGCGGTTACTCAAAAATCCGAAATCTATACCGAAGTTCCAGCTCTTTGTTGTCTCCCACTTCAAGTCTGGATTATATGCCTGCGGGCGTGCTACGGGAATCCAAGTGCCTCCAAACCAATAGTAAGCACCGGGATAAGATGTAGTGTAGTTGGGAAGGTAGTCGTAATTGGCAATACCGTCCTGCTGACCGGTCACACCATAGCTTGCACGGAGTTTAAGGTTGTTCATTATATGGGAAATGCCCTCGAAGAAACTTTCACCCGAAGCGTGCCATGCGATTGCTACCGAAGGGAATGTACCCCATCGGTTTTCTTTGCTGAAACGGCTCGAGCCGTCGCGACGGAATGTTACAGTGAGCAAGTAGCGGCTGTCATAACCGTAATTGAGACGACCGTAGTAGGAAACGAGTGTGTGGCGCTCGTCATAGGGCTGACTGCTGTTCGTGATATCGCCCGCTTCGTTGAATGTATCGTAGGCAGGATAATCGTTACGCCAATACTGATAATCGTAACCGGCGGTTACGTCGACCGACGATTTGATTGCATCAAAAGTCTTGTTGTAGTTGGCGTAGGCAGTGAGCAAGCGGTTAGTGTTCTTTTGCGGACCCTGAGTGTAGGAATATCCACCCGAGGTGTAGTTGTCAAAACTGTTTTGAGGCATCCACACAGTACGCTTTCCGTGTGAGAGGTCTAAACCGCCGGTGACATGGAAACGAAGTTCGGGAAGCGGATGAAGACGGTAGTCAATGTCGACGTTACCGACGAATCGCCATACCTTAGAGTTGTTGTGATATTGTTCGAGCATTGCCACAGGGTTGGCAATTGCGCCTTGAGCAGGGTTGTAGACATTGTCGACAACCTCATGGAAACCGCCGAAGAGAGGCTCGCCTCCTGGAGTAAGGACCTGGTTGCCATCGGCATCGAGGATTCCATAAACGGGTTGCGTCGGATCGTAGGAACCTGCATTCCAGATAGCGCCGGAATTTGCAGTGCGGCTTTTGGCATAAGTGCCCTTTCCGCTGAGGTTTACGCGCAAGTGGTCGTCCAGGAATGTCGGGTTGAGGTTGATGTTGGCAGTGTAACGGTTATTGTTGTCAGTGCGAAGTATACCATCCTGATAAGTGGCACCGAGCGCCACGCGGAACGGAAGCCACTTTGCTGCGCGACCCGATATGCTCAGCGAATTGTCCGTGCCGAAAGCAGTGCGGAAAATTTCATCATACCAGTCGGTATTGCTGTTGCCGAGAAGAGCAGCCTGGTCGGCGGTACCGAATCGTGATATCACATCACGGAACTCGTCCACCTCAAGATGCTCGGCAGTTTTTGTCTTCGTAGAGATTGAATTGGTTGTCTGGAAGGAGACTTTTATGCCGTCACCACTACCCTTCTTTGTCGTGATGATTATTACACCATTTGAAGCACGGGAACCGTAGATTGCGGTCGATGAGGCATCCTTCAGAATAGACATGCTTTCGATGTCGTTAGGGTTGATAAGACTCAGGAAATTGCCTGCGCCTTCAACTCCGCCACCAACCTCCAATGGCACTCCGTCAAGCACAATCAGAGGGTCGTTGGAAGCGTTTAACGATGCGCCACCGCGTACACGGATAGTCGAGCCGCCATTGGGTGAACCGCCGGAGTTGGTGATTGTCACACCGGCTATCTTACCGTTGATGAGCTCTTCGGGCGATGAAATGACACCTTTGTTAAAGTCTTTTTCGCTGATAGTCGAGACAGAACCGGTCATGTCATTTTTCTTCTGAGTACCGTAGCCGATTACTACTACCTCATCAAGAACTTCATTGTTAGGCTTAAGGGTGACATCAATTACATTAGATGTAATGTGTACCGTAAGATTTTCATAACCTACATAAGAGAATGTAAGTTGTTTCGCCGCAGCAGGGACTTTCAAGGTGTAACGGCCGTCGAGGTCGGTAGCCGCGCCTATCGGTTCTCCTACAACTTTCACCGATGCGCCAATAAGCGGTTCACCGGACTCGTCCATGACAGTACCCGTCACTGTCCGTTGGTTCTGTGCATAAGCCGAAACGGGTATCAGGAGAATCGAGAGTATCACTCCCAGTAGCCAGCTCCTTGATTCGGCGTAGCCAATTGCTTTGTCCATTAGAAATGTTTATTGTTGTGTTTATATAAATTTAAGGAAGTCAAAAGGATCAGTCATTTCTAAAACTAAAAACAATCTTTCTTACTTTATCAATCTACCGTATATACAAAGGTAGAATATCGCTGTGACAGAGAGTCTTAAAAATCGGACAAATAAGGCAACAAAATGGACAAAGCGTGTCAGGATTTTGCATTTGTGCGCTATTTGTCTTATTTGTGACTCACATTCTCATCCTCGCTGTGATATTGACTGGGGTTCACCCCATACTGATTCTGGAAACATTTGGCAAAATATGACGGAGTCTTGAAACCTACCATATAGCTGATTTCAGAAACGGTGAAACGGTGCTGACTCAAAAGCACAGTTGCTTTCTGAAGTCTTACACTTCTAATATAGTCAAGCGGGGCGATGCCCATATATTTTTTAATGAGACGATAAAGCCGTTTATTGGGGATACCGCTCTTTTCACACAATAGATTTACATTCAGATCAGGGTCGGAGATATTATCCTCAATGACCTTGGCTATCTTTGCCAGAGTCTTTTCATTTACTGATTCAGCCTCAATCGGTTTCGCTTCAGCTTCTGCAATTGTCTGAATCCTTACTTTCTCTTTTATCTCGCTTCGGCCTTTTAGCAGATGGTCTATACGGGCTAAAAGTGCCGCGGGTTCAAAAGGCTTCGTCATAAACACGTCAATGCCGAGCTTTATACTCTCGTTTTCAGTCTTATTGTCAGATTTCGCCGTCAACATAATAATTGGAATCGACGAAAGACGCGGGTGCTTCTTTATGCGCCTGACCATTTCGAAGCCGCTCATTATCGGCATCATTTCATCAACAATTATGAGGTCAGGGATTATAGAGGCAGCGATAGCAAGTCCGGAACGGCCGTTTTCTGCCGTAAAACAGGTATAACTGTCTCTTATAATTTCAGAAATAAAGCCGGAAATCTGGGAATTATCCTCAACAATAAGGATTTTTGCATTGCCGGAATCCATATCCGTTTCCTTGTTGCTTGAGACAGGCAGCGTTTTCTCCGAGACCGGAAGTGTCACTACAAATGAAGTTCCCTGACCTTCCTTACTGTAAAGAGCGATGTTGCCTTTCATCAATTCAAGATATTTCTTTATCAGATACAGCCCCAACCCGGTCCCTTCATGAAGCTTGGATATGGAGGGAGAACGGAACATCCTTTGAAAAACGAGCGGTTGGTCTATGTCGGCTATGCCTACGCCGTCATCCGACACGGCAATCTCAATTTCTCCTCCACTGACACTTATACCCAATGATATGGTCGAGCCATCATCGGAGTACTTGCAAGCGTTAGAGAGAAGATTTGTAATTACCGACTCGAATTTCACGGCATCAGCCTCTATAAGCAGCTGAGGACACTCGGAGTGAAAAATGAATTTTTTCTGAGTGTTGTTTTCTTTGAAAATCTCAAAAACGCCCTTACAGAACTCCACGACATCAAAAGTGGACAATATAAGCAGGTTTTCATCATTATCCTCCAGATGTTGCAGTTCCAATGTGCGATGTATCATGTTGTTGAGACGCACGGCATTATCATAGACAGTCTCAAGATTACGCTTGCTTTCAAGGTCTTTTGCTTTCTCCTTCATTATGCTTATAGGACCTAATATCATAGACAACGGAGTCTTGAGATCATGAGAAATCGTCGAGAGGAACGATAATTTTTTCTCAACATTTTCCAATGCGGTCTGGCGTTCTCGCTCTTGAAGGGCCCTGATGTTTCGTTTTCTAAAATACCAGATTATACCCAAAAGCGCTCCAAGCCCAAACAGGATATATAGGCAGATAGCCCACCATGACAATGCCGGGGGAGGCATAACCTTAAGCGGAATAGATAGTGGCTCAATCGGCGAACCGACAGTTTTCACCAGTATCTTGTAATTACCCATTTTAAGGTCAGAAAGAGAAATAGTGTTGGCACCTTCCGGCATCACAATCCATCCGTCCAATGTATCGGCTTGCGACTCTGCAAGTTTGTACATGAAGCGTTGCGTAGATTCCGAAGAATAATCCAGCGTGCTGATAACCATGGTTATATTGCCGCCGTAAGGAATCGAAACGCCCTTTTTGCCACTTTCCAGATCAGACAGGTCAAGGAGCCCTTTCCCCTTGTCATGAAGCACAAGCCTTATAGCCTTGTAATCATCTACATTACCTATATTATGATAATCAACTTCAAGTATTTCATCAGTTCCGCCGAGCAAAACTTTACCGGTGACAGTATCTTCATAAACAGCCGTATAGGAGTTTTGCGGGATGGGCAATAGTTTCGCTTTTAAGGTCTCCCCGTCAATGCTCCATACATTACTTATTGTAGAAACCCATATACCATTGCCGACTTTTCCAATTGCAAGGATTGCCTCATCGCTATTTGTATAGGGGAAGTTAACTATCTCATTATTGCCTTTACAGTCAAAAACAATGGCACCTCCTTTATAAGCACACCATATTCGACCTTTTTCATCACGGCATAAATGGGTAGGATAATAACCTGTCAATCGATGTACGTCATATTTTTCCAGATTATCTTTAGAAGGAGAATACTTTGTTAAAACATTGTCCCTGAATAATAGTATCCAAAGATTGCCATCAGTATCGGTAACCATGTCGTTAACAAGGTCATTCGCCATACCGAGACTGTCGCCATTTGATGATTTACTATCCGTGTTCAAAGAATAATTGGCGACAATAGTTCCTCCTCCGGTATCAAATTTCGACTTTTCTACCCGGTGTAAGCCGCCGAGAAAGCTGCCTATCCAGTAATTATCCTTATCTTCTTCAAAGGTATATACCCAATTGGAGCTGTGTTCTCCATTTTCATCGACTATATGAAATACATCAAATCCATTTGACTGTGGGTCAAACCTATTTAAACCACCGTCGGTCGAAAGCCATATATTGTGGTTGCTATCCTCGTCTATGGCTCTTATCCTGTTATGGGATAACGATTTCGAAAAGTCGGAGTGGCGATACCAACTTGGTGACGCTCCATCTGATAATTTTATTGCCCCGTTGGTTCCTCCTAACCATAAGTTATCCCTGCTATCCCGGTATATCGCGTGAATCTCATTTCCTTCACCGGTATGGGCAAGCGTACTCAGTTTTATTGTCCTGATAGTATTTGAATTGGATGCTATTGAAAAGCCCCTCTCATGTCCTGTCCAGATATTATGGTCTCTGTCGGCAAGAATACACCATATCTCGTTATCTGACAGGCTAAGTTCTTGCCTTGAATCATGACGATAATGACGTAAGGTGTCTTTATGCCAATCAAATACGCCATTATCCGTACCTATAAGAATATGGTCGTTATGTCCTTTTGCCATACTCTTGATATTGTTATTCTCTAATGCCGCTATTTTCTTCCAAGTATCATTTACAGGAGTATATTCATATAAAGTCCCCTCACTGCCGATATAAATACTGCTGTTGTCCGGAGATTCCAAAAGGCAGTTCACAAACAGATTCTTTAGATTCGGATTATCAATCCCCGCTTTTACCTTGGTAAATTTATTGTTATTGGAATCCCATCTGGCAAGTCCGTTATATGTTCCCACATATAAGATACCCCTACTATCGCGTATCATGGAATAGACAGATTTATGCGGCAAGCCTGCGGAGAAATCCGTCACGCTCCCATTATTAAGATTTAGGTTAAATATTCCATAGAGACTTCCAATCCAAAGCTCGTTATCGTATAAGAGCAGGCATCTGATTTCTTTAGGTAAGGGCGCGTTGCTAAAATTAACACCCCCCGTGTTATAATCATAAATCAGAAGACCATTGTTACCACCAATATACATCAGCCCGTCTTTCTCAATGATAGAGTATATCTGGGTTCCGAACAATTCATTCTTTCCTACGGGATGGACAGTCACCCCATCATAGAAATACAATCCACTATTAGTGCCGACCCACATGATGCCATGACTATCACGTAACATACAGAAGACTGCCGTCTTCTTTCCGTCAACAGTCACATTCTTCCATGCAAGTTCAGGTTCCGGCAACTGCGGGACCGCCCCAACTTTCATAAAGACTCCACTCAACAGAGCCATTACAAAAAGACTTAGCCATGCGGGATTTTGTTTCATTGATTTCATGCTACTGATTATTCGGTAATTAATGTACAAAATTAGCTATTTTTTAATGAGCTAAGCATATCATTTTTACTAATACTATACAACATTTCGGACAAACCATGCATTAAATAAGACAATGTACCTACATCCTATTATGAGATTGCCGGAAAGGATATAGACTCAATGCTGTTCAATAGTTACAGACTCAATTTAATTCGAGCCAAAACTACTTGAAATCTTCATCCCATTCTATAATCACATTAAGTCAAACTTGAAGAGGGCAATAGAACCGTGCAATGATAATTTCTCATAGCCGACATAGAGAGCCGTCATGTAAAATGAAAAGCATTAATATCTCTATATGATTATAACATATAGATGCCATGCGGCAATCTGACGTGAAATTCAGAAAATATAAACCGAATTTTGTTATCCGAAATGCCAGACTATAATTTGAGATTCTAATAGATACACTGGAACTGGTAATCGGTGCCGGATTTCAATGGCGAGTTTTTGCTATGTCGGGATTATAGAATGGAGATCGCATTTATTGTTGCACTCAAGCAGACTATACGGTTGCCGCATTCAATTCAATTCAAATCCGATATGACATCACACTATCTTCTTACCGAGTTTTCGAGTGGCGCATGGTTCGGCATCGTGCTAAGGATGTTGCTATATCTCGATACGAAAAGTTATTCCGGTCGATAAAACATCATACGTAAAAATTTCGTCGATTTTTTCTTTTTGTGGCCGACATTTGCAGTACACTTTCGCATTGAGTACACTTTTAGTACACCTGAAAAATAAGAAACCCCTTGAAAATCAGTCGATTATCAAGGAGTTGGAGTGCCCAGAACAGGACTCGAACCTGCACGCCTCGCAGCACTCGCACCTGAAACGAGCGCGTCTACCATTCCGCCACCTGGGCATTGCGACTGCAAAGATACATCATGTTTTTTGATTTTCAAAATGTATCTTTGCAGTTTTTCTAAAGTTTTTCCGAAAGTTTGCGTGATGTTTTCCGAAAAAATCAGTCTTCGATGTAGAATACGATGGAAGAGACTACGCGCACATTCTTGATATAGGGCGTGTATGGGTCGCGGTTTTCGATTGAAAACTGCCCCTGGGTCGCAGTCTTGATTTTGCCAATCTTGCTGTGGGAGTCGGCGGCAAACTTGTCGGCAGCCTCGCGGGCATTGTGAGTGGCTTCAGCTATCATGCCCGGCTTAATCTTGTTGAGGTCGGTGTATTCGTAAAGTGTCTGGTAATTGTAGTCGCCGGCGGTGATGGCTATGCCCTCTTTAAGCAGCTCGGTCTGACGCTTGATAAGCTCATTTACCTTAGCCACATTTTTGGAGGTAACGACCACGACCGATGTCACATTGTAGCGATACTGGAAGTCGCGGCTTCCGTAACGCTCAGCCTGAAGGTCGACGATGTCGGGGGCGTTGATGGAGATTTCTTCCTGTGTGATGCCGTTGGAGGTGAGAAATTTGACAAGCGCATTGTTGGTCGACGTTATCTTGTCGTAGATTGCGGGCAGGTCATTGCCTACTTCCTTGCACACGATAGGCCAGGTGACCTTGTTTGCCATCACCTCTTTTTCGGCGAGTCCGCGCACGGTAATCACACGGTCGCGATTGGTGAAATTGTCAAATCCCGCCTTGATAAACACTCCAAGAAAGAAAATGCCGGCGGCTATCAGGAATGCCGGCAACACGCGATTCAATAGTTTCATGTCGATAAATAGTTTTAGTTAAGTTATTTAAGTTTCGCAAGTTCACTTAAAGGTTAACAGGTCAACGGGTTAATGGGTTAACAGCATTGACTGCCATCAACCCGCTTGCCCGGCAAGCCTTAACCTCTTAACATTCAACTTTCGCAAGCGAAAGTTGAATGTTAAGTTATAGTTATGACAAATGCCGCCTTGAAAAGTTTAGTCGGCAACAGCGGCATTTGTGATTGTTTCAGGCAGGAAGCGTGTCAGAGCGCCTCCCGGATAGCCTTGACCATGTCGGCGTATTCCTCGTCGGTAAGATATACCTCCCCAGGATTCATGCGGAATGTGCCTCCGTAGTCGGGACCGTCGACATATTTGGGGGCGAGATGGAAATGGAGATGCGACAGCTTGTCGCTGTAGGCTCCGTAGTTGATTTTTTCAGGATGAAACACCTTGTCCATCGCGCGGGTAACACGGGTCACATCGTCCATAAATGCGTTGCGCTCCTCGGGTGTAAGTTCAAAGAGGTCGTTGACATGATCCTTATAGGCGACAAGGCAACGTCCGCGATAAGTCTGCTCTTTGAAGAGGAATACTCGCGACACGCTTAGCGGCGCAATTTCTATCATCAGGTCGTGAAGAGTCTGATTGTTTGTACAATAAAGACATTCTTTGGGGTCACTTTTCATAATTCTTGGTATTATTTTAATGTTATGTTCACAAATGTACAAAGAAATCTCGACAAACAGGCGCGCAAACTCGCATAATATTGATACATTTGTATAGCATATAAAAATGGCTTCCCGATGAAGAAAAGATATAAATCACGAAACAGACGCCGCATCACGCGACTACTGCTCTCACTGGCGGCTCTGGCATTTGTGGCTCTCCGCCCGCTTGCCGGCTGTCATGCCGACGACGGAACCGTTGCACCCCCTTCCACGACCGGCGACCTTACCGCCGTAATCATCCCCGACACACTGCGGGCACAGATTGTGGAGTATGCAGGCATGACCGTATCATTCAATCCCGCTCGTCATATTCCCAACTGGGTGGCATGGGAGCTCACCGCCGAGGAGACACTCGGCACTGTGCCGCGCGCCAAGGGATTCACCGCCGACCTCTCTGTAGCCAGATGCCCCGAACCGTGGGAATACTCTTACTCAGGATACGACCGCGGGCATATCGCTCCCGCCGGCGACATGAAGTGGAGCCGAGAGGCGATGGAACAGTCATTTTACATGACCAACGTGTGCCCGCAGGTGAAATCATTCAACTCCGGAGTGTGGGCGCGCCTGGAGGAGAAATGCCGCACATGGGCACAAGCCGACAGTGCCATCATCATCGTAGCAGGTCCGGTGATGACCGACCCCGTCATCGAGACTATCGGTGACAGTCACATCGCAGTACCGCAACGCTTCTTCAAGGTAATCCTGTCGCCCTACGCCGACCCGCCGCGAGCCATCGGATTTCTGATGAACAACGGCGCTGTCCCCGGCGGTATGCAGGCGGCAGCCGTGTCGGTCGACGCCGTGGAAGAAGCCACCGGCTACGACTTCTTCTCCGCCTTACCCGACAGCGTGGAGAAAGAAGTTGAATCGCAATGCCGCTTTCACTACTGGAGTACCTTAAAACCGCGCTGATAATTGCCAAAATGCAGAAAAACATGATTCTCACCACACTCCGCCGCTTGGCGACCGTCATTACCGCGCTGACACTATCAGCGATAGCCGCTCTCGCCGGATTGCCGCAATACAAGGAAATCACCACCGGGAAAATCCCCTCGGCAACGTCGGGTGAAATACGGCGTTACTCCGTAGAGTCACATGCCTTAGGAGCAGCAGTCACCGTCGATGTGTGGACACCCGATGGGTATTCATCCGCGGCATCCACCCGTTATCCTGTAATCTATGCCCACGACGGGCAAAATCTCTTTGACCCCGCGTTTTCATTCGCAGGAGTGGCATGGGAAATTGACTCCAAGACACAAGAGCTCATTGACCGAGGCACTATCACAGCCCCAATCGTGGTAGGCATCAGCAACCGGGGCGACAAAGGTCTGCGTCCCAACGACTATTTCCCCGAGAAGGTGCTCGACTATATCCCCGCCACCGACCGCGACAAGACAAAAATATTTGACACCTGCAAAGGCGGCTTTTATGGCGACGAGGAAGCAGCCTTCGTAGCGACAGAGCTGAAGCCGCTCATCGACCGGCTGTATTTCACCAATCCCGCGCCGTCCCACACATTTGCCATCGGCTCATCGATGGGCGGACTCGCATCGCTCTACCTCATGTGTGAATACCCCGACGTGTTTGGCGGCGCGGCTTGTCTGTCAACCCACTGGATAGGGTCGCTTGACCTCGACCCCGACTACAACATGAGCGACGACCCGGTGTGTGCCAAGGCAATACTCGCCTACATGAACGCCTGTCTCCCCTCACCCGCCACTCACCGGCTATACCTCGACCAGGGCACAGAAGGATGGGATGCCGCCTATCTGCCCTACGAGGCAACGGCACGGCAGATTGCCCTCGACCACGGATATTCAACCGCCGACGGCTCGCTCATGACCCATGATGCCACCGGAGCGGGACACAACGAATGGTACTGGCAGCAACGCATCACCCTCCCGCTCGAATTTCTGCTCGACCCGCACCGCCTACCGGCATCAATCCCCTCCATATCCACCACTATTTATAGCGACAATCTCTATATCGGGCTCACCGGACTCATCCACCACTGCAACAGCACTCTCCTACCCTCCGGCATTTACCTCCATCCCCGGTCCGGTACTAAAATCCTCATCCCCTGACCGGCACATATTCCATACGGTTACACATTTTTATCGGATATCGGCAAGTTTCAGCGAAAAGAGAGGATGTATCAGTGCGATTCCCGATACATCCCATATATTGCCATTTAAACAATTCCGCCATTAGGGCGGCGGTGAGCCACACAGATTCATTAGAGAGAGACGTGGCTCAATTTTAGGCTCGCTGCCGTGTGTCTGATACCCTGTAATCTATCACTTATCCATAATCATTACTTATTCTTCCTCATAATAATAGGAGTAGTCGATGCCGTTCATAAACATCTCGCGATCGTTGATTTTGTCGGTCAGCGCACCTTTCAACAATACTTTGATATGTGTGGAATCGACAACGCTCTCACGCATCGCTGTCAGATATTCATTCTTGTCAATCCGGCTCCAGTCCACACAGCGCTTAAGCGATTGGCGGAGCATCAGGTCGAGCCAGATGCGTGTGCTTCGCCCGTTTCCATCCATAAATGGATGAACCACATTCATTTCCACATACTTGTCGGCGATTTCATCGAGAGCGGTTTCCGGCATACGTTCAATCGTCGGAATGATGGTTGGGAAGTGTAGACAGTTGGCAAACGTAAAACCACCCTTCGATATATTCTTATTCCTTATCTGTCCGGCAAATTCATATAATCCGCCAAACAGATAGGCATGTATCTGCTGTAGGCATTTCATACTGCCCGGCTCCAGGGAATTGAGCAAGCCACTTTCAAACAGTGTGTATGCCTTCTTGCGGCTCTGCCCGTCAATAGTATTGTCGCTGTATGTGAACCAGTCAAGAAACTTACTTGCTCGGTTATTGGGATAATGTTTGGCAAGAATAACCACATCCTCACTATTCAGCACATCGGCTATGCGCTGTTTGCCATCTGGGGCCTCAAATTTGAACCCGTGAGTGGGACTCTCGAGTTGAACGCCATCCTGTTTCAATTTACGTTTAAGCCAGCGCCAATAGTTGCCTGCCTTCGCATAGTCCGGCTCATCATTGATAGCGCGCACCACATCCGTAGCCGAGAACCACCAGCGGTTGTTCTCGTCATCCCAGACCGCCCTCACCTCGCGATCATTGAAAAACCGTATCGACTTCTTGCTCATTTGTATGGTATTTTATATTCCACAATTTGATTAGAGGTAAGCTGAAACAGCTCCGCCATCTGGTCAGCCGTAAGCCAAACAGTCTCATTAGAGAGTCGAACCTCAATCTTCGTTTCTCCGCCCTGCGTCTGAAATAATATAATCTGTCCGCTATCCATGAGACACATTAAATGATTTCAACACGGAGTTTGATGTTAAGGGCTTTAGCTATTTTGTCAAGCATCTTCTTTTTATCGGCTATCGGCAAGTTTCCGGCATAACTAACAGTACAAATATAACAAAACTTGCCGATATCGGCAAGTTTCAGCGAAAAGAGAGGATGTATCAGCGCGATTTCTGATACATCCTCTCATTCTGCCGTCATAAGTGTGTGTTACCGGTTGGTCATGGCGGCATACGTGCCAACCGTTCAATTCAGCACGACTTTCATCGTTATATCACCGACTATCACGATATATAATCCTCTTACGAGTGAATCGATTACTGTTTCGTAGCCGTCATACACAAGATATCCGTTTTCGCGATACACTCTTACGCGCTCACCGTCGCGGACACCGGTTATGCGTATCACACAGCCGTCAACCACCACGCTTATCCCGCTGTCAGTGACTGCGACTATACCGGATTCGGCTGGGGTTACTGTGATTTCACAGATTGCATAACAGCCGGAGCCATCCGCTGCCTCCGCCTTTATTTCAATATTTCCCGGGGCGACGGCGGTTACTTGGCCCGTCGCGCTGACGGTGGCGACAGATTCATCGGAACTGCGCCATGTCACGGTCTTGTCGGTTGCATCGGCAGGATTGACGGTTGCCGTAAGCTGTACTTTCTCGCCGACTTTCAGCGAAGAGGTGCTAAGGTTAAGCTCGATGGACTCTACATGAGTGGCGACCACCGTAACTCTACATTCAGCCCTGACTGCGCCGTTGGAGGCGGTAATCACAGCTTCGCCGAGAGTGAGTGCGGTAACCTCGCCCGTCGCACTGACGGTGGCGACATATTCATCTGAACTGCTCCATGTCACGGTCTTGTCGGTTGCATCGGCAGGGCTGACTGTCGCGATCAACAGCACCTTTTCACCGACTTTCAGTGAGGCAGCCGTCTTGTCAATGGTAATCGACTCAACCGGCGTAGCAACTACCGTAACCTTACATTCAGCCTTAACTGCACCGTTGAAGGCGGTTATCACCGCTTCGCCGACTGCGACGGCGGTTACTTCTCCCGTTGTACTGACTGTGGCGACCGATTCATCGGAACTGCACCATGTCACACTCTTGTCGGTTGCCTCGGCGGGATTGACCGTTGCGGTAAGCTGTAGCTTCTCGTCGACTTTCAGCGAGGCTGCCGTCTTGTCAATGGTAATCGACTCAACCGGCGTAGCGACTACAGTAACCTTACATACTGCCTTGACCGCACCGTTGGAGGCGGTTATCACCGCTTCGCCAAGTGCGACGGCGGTAACCTCGCCCGTCGCACTGACGGTGACGACAGATTCATCCGAGCTAAGCCATGTCACCGTCTTGTCGGTTGCATCGGCAGGATTGACCGTTGCGGTAAGCTGTAGCTTCTCATCGACTTTCAGCGAGGCTGCCGTCTTGTCAATGGTAATCGACTCAACCGGCGTAGCGACTACAGTAACCTTACAT
>OIYT01000155.1_pt1 | contig 89670 bp, 92 predicted proteins | sample 1588201 | NCBI WGS metagenome assembly OIYT01 (sample SAMN03283260) | human gut metagenome | biome: human-associated habitat; material: feces | host: Homo sapiens | place: USA | collected 2013
CAGGCAAAAAGGGGCCGCTGCTGCGGGCTGATTGGAATCGTGCGGGGGAACCCCCTGGTTTCCCCCGCACACACCCCCTTCCCCACAAGGGGCAAGGCATGATCATAAGTAGATAAGGCTATTGTGCCGATACAGATTCATTTACTTCTTCTGCTCGTTGAAATAGATGATAAAGCCGCCCATGACCGCAATGGCGACAACACTTCCGATTTCCGGGAGCTGATAGAGCCAATCGGCAAAGAACCATCCGACGAACGCGGTTACCAGCGCCGCGATGACTGCCTTTTTCATACAAATTCCCCCAGATCGAATTCGGTTTAGCTATCTCATTTTGCCGCGTGTGTGGACGGTATGCAACGGCCCGATGGGGGCGCGGCTTCCTTCATTCCTCGTTCAATCTCCGCACCATTTCCTCCGCCGGGTCGATCAGCGGCAGGCTCGTCCGCGCCGCCAGCGCCTCCTTGAAGTAGGGGAAGTGGGTGCAGCCCAGCACCAGGGCCTCCATGCCGCATTGGCGGAACCACTCCGCCAGCTCCGGCAGGCGGTGGCGCTCCACCAGCTCCTCCGGCGGCACGCCCGCCTCGATGGACATGACCGCCGGCAGCATGGCCGCGCCCAGCAGGTCCAGCGCCGGGTTGGCGGCAAGCAGCGTCCGCTCGATGCCCGCCAGCCCCTGGGCGTTGGCGGCGACGACGCCCAGCCGCCCGTACCGGGGCGCCAGGGCGCGGTACACGTCCAGCGGCGTCACGATGCGCAGCCCCGTCACCGCCGCCAGGGGGCCGAAGTCCACCGAGGAGGACAGGGAGTTGCAGTACACAAACGCCCGCCGGCAGCCCCGGGCCATGGCCTCCCGCAGGACGGCCAGCACCGCCGCCTCCTTCTCCTCCGGGGAGGAGATCTGAAAGGCGGTCTGCTGGCGGGGGTCCGCCGACAGCGGGAAGGGGAGGCCCTCCAGTCCGGCCGCCGCCAGACAGTCCACACCCATCCGGGTGTCCACCAGGGTGCCCGCCAGGACCGCGATACGTTTCCCGTCCATATCCCTCACTCCAGCTTTCTGCGGAAGTTGCCGTACACCCGGACGCCCTCCTGCACCGTGAAGAACGCGTGGGGGTCAATGGAGTGGACGGCGTGGAGCAGCTCTTCGATCTCGTACTTGGACAGGCTGACGCACAGCACATGGACATCCTTGCCGGTGTACGCGCCGGTGCCTTTCCAGTAGGTGACGCCCCGGCCCAGCTTCTCCATGATGAACCGGCCCAGGACGTGCTCGTCCTCGTGGGTGAAGATCAGCGCCATGACGCTGACGTTCTGCTGGTGCATCCGGTCCAGCACCATGGAGGTGAAGAAGTTGTAGATCACGGAGTAGATGGCGATCTCCGGGCTGAACAGAATCAGGCAGGCGGTGTAGAGGAAGACGTTGAAGGTCAGGGAGAACTTCCCCACCGTAAAGCTGCTGCCCCGCTTGCTCAGGCACAGGCCGATGACGTCCAGTCCGCCGCCGCTGCCGCCGCAGGTCAGCACGATGCCGCTGCCCACGCCGGTGAGGATGCCGCCCAGCAGGCAGGCTGTCAGGTAGTCGTCCACAATGGGGGCGGAGGGGATGGGGATGATGCTGTAAAACAGGGAGTAGCTGAAGGTGCAGATGATGGTCTTGCCCACCAGCACCTTGCCCAGATTTTTGTAGGCGAACAGCAGAATGGGGATGTTGACCAGGAAATAGAAGATGCCGGCCACATCGGTGGCGCCGAAATCCAGCCCCAGCTTCGTCACCAGAAGCGTGCGGACCAGCTGGCAGACGCCCATGGTGCCGCCGGAGTACAGGTCCAGCGGCACGATGAACAGGTTCATGGCGGCCGCGGCGATCAGCTCGCCCACCACGGCGGCCACCAGCCGCAGCCAGCGGTTGTGCAGCGTGTTGTAAAGCATGTCGGTTCCTCCTGTCGCATGTGGGGTGTCCCTCTGCTTCCGATTATACGGGCTTTTGGGGAAAACCACAAGAGGAATTTGCGGCCCTCCAAAAGGGCCGCGCGCTACAGCGAATACTGCAGACAGCGGCGCAGCGTGTCTTTTGCCCGCCGCAGGGCCCTGGACACGGAGGAGGGGTTTACCCCCAGCTCCCTGGCGATCTCGGCAACGGACATCTTCCGGTCGAAGTGCATGTCCACCACCTGCCGCTGGCAGGGCGTCAGCTCCTGCTCCCTGGCCCGGCGGAGGTTCCGGCGCAGCCGCTCCAGCTGTCCGGCGTTGTCCGGGGCGTTCTCCCGGAGCCAGACGGTCATGTCCCCCAGCCACTCGCTGCTGCGGGTGTCAAAGCGTGTATCTCTCATGCTTGTGATAGCTCCTGTCGTAGTAATGGGCGGTCAGCGCCGCCAGCTCCCGGCTCTCCCGCCAGAGGGGGAGCAGGGCGTTGACGCGCTGGCGCAGCAGCCGGGCGGTCTCGGCGTCCGCCTGGGTCTGTTCCGCCGCCCGCAGCTCCGCGATGCGGTCGTGGATGGCGGCCGCGCTGAGCGCGTACTGGACGGAGAGCTCCAAAAGGGTCATAGCCCCACCTCCTTTCCCCGGGTCTCGCGGCAGGGCGCCAGCTCCCGCCGGGCGAACTCCGGCAGGCAGCCGGCGCAGACGCGGCTGCCGTTGCAGGCCCAGTACTCCTCGCCCACTGTGATCTCCTGGCCGCACAGGGTGCAGCGCAGGACGGTTTGCCGCCACGGGCGGCGATGGAAATGCTGCAAATAGATCCCTCCTCAAAAAATGATGAAAATCCAAAAAATCCTGTTGACAAAATGAAAGGCATCTGGTAAGATAAATCCTGCTGTTGGAACTGCTGGTGTAGCTCAGCTGGTAGAGCAGCTGATTTGTAATCAGCAGGTCGGGGGTTCGAATCCGTCCACCAGCTCCACAATTTCATATGGGGGAATTCCAGAGCGGCCAAATGGGGCAGACTGTAAATCTGTTGTCACTGACTTCGGTGGTTCGAATCCACCTTCCCCCACCATAATGCTGTAACACTATAGATATTCTGGCCTCAAAGCCAGTGATATCAAGGGTTACAGCATTTTTCTATGCCTGATTTTCACTGAACAAATTCATAGATATTTTTTGCCTCAAATCCCAGTGGGGATGGATTCGAACCAGAATTAAGGCGTCATGGCCGCCCTTTTCGCCGCAAGACGAAAGGGCGGCTTTTTTATTCTTAAAAAATTTGGAGGAGTCAATGTGAGTAAGAAAAAGAATGTTGGTGTCAGCCCCTTTCCAGACCAGCGCGATCACCGCAGCGGGAAACGGTTCCGCCCCCGCAACCGGGAAAGCCAGGATGTCCCGTTTCTGGACAAGCAGCAGAAGAACACAGAGAAAGAAAGGGAGCAGCCGTGATGGAACGGGAGAGGAAAAGAGGATTCTTTACTGAGTTGGAATATCAGCTCAGGAGGGAGGGATATGACGTTCAAGAGATCAACGGCGACAATCTCCTCCCTGTTGAATGGGATGGGCAGTCCTTGTGCCGCATATCTGAGGAAGGCACAGTGCGCTGCTTCCCTTCCGAAGTCAGCACACGCCAGGCTGTGGATGCCTGTGCCAGAGCCGCAAAAGTAAGCAGAATAGTGGCCGATTATATGGCAAAGATGGAATGCGCTCCCCCATTGACCGCCTCCGAACTCAGAGGAGACTACCGCCTTCTGGCAGAGTTCAACGGCACGGTGCTTGCCGGACACTTCACCCCATACGAAACGCAGTTCATTACATGGAGCAGAACGGCGGATGGTATGGGACTGACTCTGGGCAACTACTTCTATGACAACTATGAAGGAGCCAAGCAGGATTTCGCTGTCCGCTCCGGCCTCATCCCAAGAGCGGAGATCTTTTCCAAAGAGCAGCTTTCGGATATCTATAAAGCGGTGGATTTCTACCTGGAGATGGATGAGAGTCTGACAGACGGGCAGTTGGAGAGATTGGAACAGACGCTGAATCAGATTGAGGAATTGGTTCCTGAGCTTCAAGGTTCTCCTGATGCCTGCCAGCAGGATTGGGGAGAGCAGTCACTATCCATGTGATCATCACTAAAAAGGCCGTGCCCAGAGGGGCTGGCCTGTCCTCCCTTCCCGGCACCGGCAGAAGGGAGAAAGCAATGAGATACTTTATGCGGGGAACCCCGTGGGCAGGGTATGAGGCCATGATGATGTCGGTACCCCGCAATGTCCCAAGAGGAGGCGGCAGACGCAGAGCCAGATTGGAGTACACCAGGGAAGATCTGGACTGCAAATTATGTATCGAGTACAGAGGGAAATCCCGATGCGCTCAGAAAATTTGTCCCTACCTTGTAGAACGGCTGGAGGCAGGCACTGTGAGCTACACTGAGCTTGTACTGGAAGCATTCCGGGGTGCCATGAACAGACCGTTTACAGAGAGGCTGAAGTCCCTTTCAAGTGAACTGCGAGGCTGTCAGTATACCAGCGAGGAGCATCGCGGGAGGATGGAGGATTGCCTCCATGCCCTCTGGCCGGATGGGAATGTGACGAACAGCCAATGGCTGGCCGCCTGTTTCCTGATGACCTCTTCCGCCAGCATCTGGCGGGAAGTGCGTGTCAGCCGTTACCCAAGGAAAATTGAGTGGGAACAGATCTCTATTACGCCGGAAACACTTCAGGATTATGTCCTGCTCCAGTCAGCCCGTTCTATTCTGGATGGGAAGACACGGATCAGCGCCTACGAACTAAGTGACCGGACTCTGGTCGATGATTTGACGCTGCGCGTCATTATGGACGCTGCTGTGCTTGCCAGATTTGGGATCACACTGCTGGAGATTGGAGGAACTCTATGCGATACATGATCAGTGCCGTGCTGGGGAATCCTCAGCACCCCGAATACGGCGACGCAACCATCCCCTTCCCGCTGACACGCGAGGAGTATGACGATTCTCTGGAAGTGCTGTCCGCACTGGAAATCGGCGATGCGGTTACGCGGGACTGCATCGTACAGAGCGTAGACAGCTTCTTCACCGTCCTTCATGCTATGGAGGGACAAACCGTCAATGTGGACGAGCTGGACTATTTGGCCAAACGTCTGGAAAGCTTTGACGATGGAGAAGCCGAACAGTTCCAAGCCATGGCATCCATGCTGAAGCTGACGGACATCAAGGACTTCATCAATCTGACCTTCAGCTGCCAGCAGGTCACTGTCATCGCGGATTTCTCTGATTTAAAGAGAGTCGGGCAGGATCACTACATGAATTTGCATGGTGGTAGTGCTTCCATGGAGGAGCTTGAAAATCTGGATGGCTATGAAACCGCACTCCTCCTCATTGAAAGCGGCACCGGTCAAATTACTCCCTATGGCGTGGTTTATGATAATGGCATGAAGCTGGAAGAACTCTATAAAGGGCAGGCTTTCCCTCCGTATTTCTATGAGGCCGGACCGATGTCGGTCGTCATTTCGATGAAGAATAACCCGGAAAAGTCGCTCTGGCTGGAGCTGCCCTCGCTGGACAGCCAGATAGACCGGGCGCTGGAGAAAGTGGGGATCGGGCAGACTGAGGAGCTGACCATTGCAGTGGATTGGAGCGAGATCCCCGCCGACTTCGCAGGTCTGCTCTGTGCGGAGCCGACAGACCTGCGTGAGCTGAACAGGATGTGCGCCGCCATCCACGATCTGGACCGCGAACACACAAAAAAGCTATGGAGTGCGGTGGAATACGCGCGGCCCAGATACGCATCCCAGGTTCAGCAGCTGGCGGAAAACATAGATCTGTTTGACTTCATCCCAGATATTCAGAATGCCGCCCAGCTTGGCCGATATATGATCAGCGAGAGCGGAGGGTTTGACTACGATCCCAATTTGGATGACTTCTATGATTTTGAGGGCTATGGGCGGAGAATGCTGGAAGATCAGAACGGAAAATTCGTTCAGGGCGGCTATATCGGCTACAACGGCGACCGGCCGCTGGAAGAACTGATGGATGAATACACGCAGGATCAGGGGATGCAGATGCTGTGAAAGTTCTAATAGACTTTCTGGTAAAAGTGTGGTATTTGTTGTGCTTACCACACAGAGAGGAGGAATGATTCTAATGTATGCAAACGCAAGGAAAGAAAAATTTGAAGCGGTCAAGCTGTTCGGAAAGCCCGCATTGTTCAGTAACAGCCGCATCCAGCATGACAGCGTACCGGAACGATTCTATCAATACGATCTTCGCGGCTCAGACAATGACCCAGGCAGACCTGTATCGGTGGCAGATCATGTTGGTGTGAACCATGCGGGCACGGTGCTGACCACAACGCCTGTGAAATATCCCAAAGGAAAGAACTATCTCAGCATACGTGGGCGGATCGACTTTGCCGGACAGAAACTGAGCCTTGACGAGTTCTGCAGGCAACAGGGCCTGCCCGTCCCAGCTACTCCTGAATATGAGCTTTGCCCCGCCTCCCCGGATGAGGCGGGGCTTTTCTATGCTCAGACGCCGGAAAAGGACGCGGAGTTGGAAGCCATTGGTCATGTCCGCATCGACTTCGGCAGCAGCGGAAAAGAATTTTGGCACACATGGTGGCCGAGAGGCCCAGAGGAGCTGAACTCGCCGGAGTTTAAGGCAGAGTTAGGAAAAGTAGTCGATACCCTTCGGAAAACCGTCCTGAAAGATTCCGATTCCATGAAACGATACTGCCATGAGCATGGAGGAGCCATCGAAGGCGGCTGGCGGCAGAATTATGGCTATGTCGTGGACACCGGGCGATACCAGTTCTACCTGCGCTGCAATCCCGGCCGAGGGGACTATAACGCCTATCTTACCTGTCTGGACAAGCAGGCCCAGAAACTGTCACAGGAGTCGGAAGTGATTGGCCGGCTGAGCTTTGCCAGCGGCGAGGTGCTGGAATACACCAGCGGTGAACAGTATATCGAGGCGCTGAAAGAGGAGCTGGAGTATATGGCGGCTACAGGGATGAAGTATGAAACTCTTACAGATGACCCTGCTGTCCGAAAAGCGGTAGACGATGTCCTCTACAACTTCGCGGGAGAAGAAAACTCACGTCCGCTGGAAGATTACGAAAACACACCCCGCGAGGGGATAATAATGGGAGGTATGAGTTGAATGAAACAGGTACCAAAGGAATGGCTGGACTTTCTGCGCCAGCAGTATCCCGCGGGGAGCCGAATCAGGCTCCGGGAGATGAAAGATCCCTATACTCCTGTGCCGCCCGGCACAATGGGCACACTGACATCTATCGATGATATTGGCACATTCCATGTCAGGTGGGACAACGGCAGCGGCTTGGGGCTGGTCATCGGAGAGGACAGTTTCTCGGTGCTGCCCCCGGAGCCAACCATGCTGAAGCTCTATATGCCCCTCACCGCCGACCTCTTTGAGCGAAACGAGTGGGGTGACATGGAGCAAGAGAGTACGTTGCTGAATGGCCGGGAACTCCTGGGGTACGAGGGCGCAATCCTGAAAGCCATCCGTAGCAACAACGTCCCGGAGGAGAGCGAGAGTGGCATCATGCACTGGTACGGCGAGGAAGACTCCGTCAACGAGAAGGTCAAATCCGTGTTCTTCACGGTAGAGGAGCGGAACGGGCAGCTCTGGGGTGTGGCGGAGTGCCGGGTGCAGGGGCAGCTCACGCCGGAGGAATACGCCGTCCTTACCGATTACATCTCCGGCCAGGCCTCGGACGGCTGGGGGGAGAGTTTCGAACAGCAGGAGATCCAGATCGGACGCGATGCGGAACTATATGTCCACCTCTGGAACAGCGATGACTGGAGCATCCAAACAGAGGAGGAATGCTTTGCACCGAAGCTGGCCGAGGGACTGCCTGATATGTGCTGGTCCATCCTTCCCGGTGAGGGCAAGCTCATCTGCATCAAGCGGGGCGAGAGCGGTTATTATCCAAGCGACTGGGAAACCGGAAGTCCGGAGGAAAACCGGAAAATTGCGGACTACAACAATCAAAAACGTGGGATCACCAAGTCACAGGAGGAAGCCATGCTCTGCGGCTCCATGCATGGCTGGGACTGTCCGGCCGCAGATCCCCAAAGCTACACGCAGGAACCGCCCCAGCAAATGGGAGGGATGTCTTTTGAATAAGCAGGCTCTCGAACTGCCAAGGCAGTGCTATGCCGTGATGCCCGGCGATGGACGGCTGCTGGTTATCACCCGTGGGGAATGCGGATACAGGCATTCCCCGCTGGATACGGGAAACCGCACGGAAAACCGTTTCATTGCCGACCAGAAAAACGCGGAGTTCGGCGGCGTAACGCCTGAGCAGGAACGGCTCATGATCGACGGGTCCATATTTGGGTGGGATCTTGTGTACAGCAGGATCGCCGGAAAGCAGTACCGCGCCCGGCATTTCATCATCGAACTCAGCAGTCCCTCCTCTTCCTTTGCCCATGCACAGGAACTCGTCCTCCCCGCCGACGATTATACGCTTCTTGACGCCTTTGAACAGCTTCATCTGTCACCCGGCGAGAGGCCGTACACAGAAATCATAAGCTATTCAAAGTTTGACTTTCTCTCTCCCCTCATGAAAGAAGACCCCGACCCGCTGAGATTGAATCATTTACTCCGCCGCCTGGATTCCATGGATCTCCCCGACCAGGAGATCTTCAAAGCGCTGGTGCAAATGGAAAATGAGAAGACGCCCCAAGAGCGTGTCTCCGTGGATCGTTTCATCGATCTGGCTTACAGCACGGACTGCTGTGACATCCATCTCGGCATAACCTCGGATGAACAGCTGGGCAGGATCTATGCGGAAAACGGCTTTATGCCCGACCTGGACGACCTGCCGGAAAAACTCTTCGAAAGTCTGAACTTTAGGCAGATCGGGCGGGAAGAGCGGGAGCGCGAACACGGCATATTCACAGCCTATGGCTATGTGATTCAGAACACCGAACCGAAACCAATCAGTCAAACGCTGGACTATGCCCTGCGCAAGCCGGACTATATGTTCAGGATCGGTGTCAAGAATTATCCCATAGAAGGCTACACGCATATTGACACAGACACGGTCGCTTATTTAAATCTCCCGGCCTCTGAGCAGCAGTTCCAGGCTGTTTTGGATCAGCTGGGCAATTCCGACTGGCTGGGTACAGTGTTGGACAGCTTTGAAAGCATCCTTCCCGATTTTAAAGGCGCGGTGATCTCCACGGAGGACTTGCCGGAATTGAATGACCTTGCAAGGTATGTCCAGGAAATTGATGCATCTGGCCAACTCACCAAGTACAAGGCGGTTCTCAGCCTGTTGGAGTGTCCGGATATCTCCTCCGCCATTACTGCTGCCGAACATCTGGACGAATATATCCTGGATTCCCAGTGCCTGTCCGCCCAGGACTATGCTGAAGCGAACCTCCTTGACCTCCTGGATGATAGTGAAGCTGAACTGTTGCTCCCCAATGTGAATCTCTGGAGCTATGGAAAGACCCTCATGCAAAACGAGAACGCCGTATTGACGCCGTATGGCACGCTGTCCCGTCAGGATGGTCAACCCGTACAAGCTCCCGTTGAGCAGCCCTGGCAGGGCGGAATGGAGATGATGTAAATGGATTACTTCGAGGAAACACTGGGGAAACTCCCCGGCAGACAGGACGAGCATGAATGGCTCAGGGAAACATTGGCGTTTGCCAGTGAGCGGGAAAAGGCGATCCTTGCGGCTGGGCTTGAGAGAACGCCTCCAAAAAACGCAGCGGAGGCCGTCAATCTCATGCTTAATCTGGAAAGCTATGAGGTCTGTGTTGGCGCGAACTACTATGAGGCGCTGGGGCAGTATTTTCTGGACTATGAGGTTGGCAGCCTGATTCCCACAGAAGCCCGGCAGTATATTGACCTGGAATCGCTGGGCAGAAAGTATGAGGACAACCATCCTGGCCTGTTCATCGGGAGCGACTACGTGGTCTATCCCGCAGATCAAACAACTGCGTTCTACGATGGCAGGGAGCTGCCCAGCGTGGGTGGCGACTGGAGCCTCCGCCTGAAGCTGGCTTCCCCTACCCACCCCGAGGGAGTGTGGGTAAAGCTGCCGGACTACCAGGAGATGACGGAAGAACGCCCAGGCGAGATTCGAATGGCGCTGAACGCGCTCGGCCTGAAAGATCTCGAATGGTGCGAGCTGCTGGATGCCAGGTGCTGTCTGCCGGGGATTGCCGGCCTGACAGAATACGAGGATCTGTCTGACCTCATCTACGATGGTCAGAACCTCGGCATCATTCTGGACGAGCAGGGCCAGGGGCAGGAGCACTTCATGGAAAAATATCTGGCGGCGCTGGAGCTGGAGGGCTGCGACAGCCTGAAGTTTGCTCTGGATATTGGACAAAACATCAAGTGCTATGACATGGTACTGGTCAGTGGATTGGAGCAGACCGGGAAGGATGCCATTCTGAAACGTATGGGCGCAGAGGAACGCGAAATGTTCTCCGGCTGCGTCGACTTTGCTGGATACGCCCGAGCCATGCTGGAGCAGAGCGACTCTGTACCGGTTCTGGATGGCAAGGCCTATATCCGCAGGAATGGTCAAACTTTCCATGCGGAATATAGTGAGACTACTGGATCTGCACAGGACAGAGGAATGCAAATGATGTAGACAATGGAAAAGGGGCAATATTAATTACTGTAAGGGGCCGTATTCCCGAAAAGGGGAATCACGGCCCCTTCTTTTTTTATGCCCTTTTCGGGGATCCAAGCCCGGAAAGGAGAAAGCCGTGAAAAAAGAAGCACTAAAGAACTGCCTGTACAGCGGCCACAGAGGAAGGAGCAAGGCTATCAGCGGGGACAGCCTGCGGAGGGAGCTTCACATGACGGAGAAGGAGATGCGAAAGTGCGTCAACAGGCTCCGCAGGGAGGGCGTCCCCATCTGCAGCGACCAGACGGGCTACTTCTATGCCCAAAGCGCCGACGAAGTCCTCACCACGATCCAGTTCCTGCTGAAGATGCGGCAGGGCCTGGAATCCGCCATCATGGGGATGAACAGTACCCTGCGTGATTTTGTCCTCGAAAGAGGGTGATAGCCATTGCATTTCCATTTCTTATCTGGGTGGGCAATAAGCAGAGGATCGCCCCCTACGTGCGGCAGATCATGCCCAAGCTTTTTGACCTGTATCTGGAACCGTTCGGAGGCAGCGGCGCGATTTTGCTGTCTTTGCCCAAAGACCCCAAGCGGCTTGACATCTACAACGACCTTGAACGGGATCTCGTCAACCTCTTCCTCTGTGTGCGGGATCAGCCTCTCGCGCTCATCAAGGAGCTTAACTTCCTGCCGATCAACAGCCGCGAGGAATTCAACGACCTTAAGCGGCTCCTCGCCCATGAGCCAGCACGGGAGGAGCTTGACCGATGGGAACAGGAGGAGTCTCGTATCGCGGAGGAGTGTTTTACTCCAGAGGAAGCCATGGAGCTGCAGAAGATCCTGCGCGGGAAGGCCAGGCTGCGGGACGTCCGCAGGGCGGCGGCGTACTATAAGGTCTGCCGCTTCAGCTTCAGCGGCACGCGCTCCTCCTATGGGGTAAAAAGAACCGTCATCGGGCATTTCCACGGGCTGCTCCAGAGAGCTGCCACAAGGCTTCAGGGCGTGGTCATCGAGTGCAGGAACGCCATTACACTGATCCAGGAGAGAGGCTCTCCCACCAGCGTGATCTACTGCGATCCGCCCTATGTGGAAACCGAAGATATGTATAGCCCCGAATTCGGCGAAAAAGAGCACTGCGAACTCCATGAAACCTTGAAAACGAGTGATGCTTATGTGATCGTGTCCTACAATGACTGCGAATACATCCGCAAGCTGTACAAGGACTTCTTCATCCTGGCATTTCGAAGGAACCACCCCATGTCCAAAAAGAAAGGGGAAACCTTTGGGGAACTGATTATAACAAACTTTGACCCTCGGCGCTTCATGGATAGCCAGCTGGATCTATTTGAAACGGCATCTGTCCGTGACCACATGGAACTGGTCAATATCCCTGAAGTTGTCCTAAAGGCTACGTGATTCAGGAGGTAAACAAGAATGGAAAAAAAGAAAGAAATTACATTTAGGGGTGCCATCATCCCCCGCTCTCAGCTGGAGGAGTGCGGCTTTGGCGATCAGGGGGCCACGGTCTATGCCATGCCCAGTGCAGTGATCGTGCTGCCGAAACAGATGACGGTCATGCCCCTGATCCGCGCCGTTGAGTCCCTGTCCAAGCTGTCCACGGAACTCCTGCTGGAGCTGGTGGATGCCTGCGGCCTCTGCGATGGCTGCGGCGATGGCGGCGGCGAGCGCGAGGACTGTCCCTTTGACGCACCTGCGGAGATCCATCTCCCCGAGGAGCTGCTGGAGGAGGCCGGGATCCCCAAGGACTCCAAGCTCCGTGCATATCCCAATGAGGAGGAAAAGAGCATCCAGATCGTCATGGCGGATGACAGCTATGACCTCTCGGACATCGCCCCGGACACGCTGGATCTCCTGACCAGCCTGGGTATCTGCGTTGGGGAGCTGAAAGAGCTGATGCTCCTGGGCGAGGTGATCCACGATGCCTGATTTCCCGCCGATCTACCCCTGCTCGGAGGCCGAGGCCCGTCGGTTGTGAGAGCATGACGAGTGGGAACAGAGCTTCCGACAGAATGTATCCTGCGCACGAGGCATCGAGATCGCCATCCGAGCCTGTTTCGATCAGGACGCGAATACCCTTGCGGATGGCTGCGCGGATCATATACTCCGGAAGTATGGTTTCAAGCGCACCCATTTTGTACTCGCAAACAGCGTCAGGGACTTACCGTACAATGCGGATGTCAGCTCAGACAACGCCGCGTGGTGCAGGGAGCTGTATCTCCCGGACGGAGTAAAGAACCGCTATTTTGAGGTAGATACGGCATATGGACTTCTGGACCAGTTTATCAGCCAGACAAGAGCGTCATACGAAACGCTCCACCTGTTTGACGGGCGGCACTGCTCCAGCGAGGAAGACTACGAGGGTAAAGTTCTCATCCTCTCTCCCAGCGTCCTGAAAGAGTCCTGTTGGTCTGAGAAGAACCAGCTGTGGCTTGCCGAAAGCGGCTTTGGCTGCGATCCGGGAAAATCCGGCAGGGCCGTCTACGCCATCTGCCTCGGCGATGGTGAAAAGGCCAGATGGAACCGGGCGGACTTCCTCGGCGTGATCCGGGAGGAGTGTCTCCCCGATTGGGCCAGGGAGCAGCTGGAGAAACTGAAAAACGGGCAAACACTCGAAACGCCGGAAGACCACACCGGCGAGATCAACATGACAATACAGTAGGAGGAATCAACTATGCCCAGACAGCAGGTTTCCGATCAGGAAACGCTCCAGAAAGATCCCAAGCCGATGGATATTGACGTCCGCATCAATTCCATCCGCACCAACGGCCCGGTGCTGGCCACGGCCTCATTCAACCTGAACGGCGCCTTTGCCGTGCGGGGAGTGAAGATCCTCGATGGCTCCAACGGGCCATTTGTGAGTATGCCCAGCTATAAGACCAGCGATGGCTACAAGGACATCTGCTTTCCCTGTAACAGGGAGTTCAAGCTGGCCCTTGACAATGCCATTCTGGGGGCGTATCAGCAGCAGATCGGACAGGTGGCCCAACGGGGTCACACCGACCACAGCCAGGAGCCTCCGACTCCTGAGATGACGATGTAAAGAGGAGGATACACAACATGAAACGCCTGGTTTCCCTTTGTGCCGCAGCCCTCATGCTCTGCATGGCGACTCCGGCATTTGCCGCCGAGGACACCTCGGCGGCATCCGTTTGCTATCCCACTGCCGTAACCTGCAATGAGGATGGCAGCGAGATCCGCAAGATGTACGACCTCGGCCCTGCGGATGACCCCGCCGGCATTCCCCGCTCGGACTTTGAGCAGGACGGTTTTCACTATACCCTGACTGACCTGCTCAAGCAGGAACTCCCCGAAAACGAGAGCCGCCAGCATACCGAAACGGTATCCCTGGAGAGCGAGAGCAAGGATATGGCCTCCGTGCTGGCTCTGCTGCCCCAGGAAAGAGAATTTATTACGGACGATGGGCTGTCCGGTATCCTGACTCTACAACTGGAAACGGTGCAGGTAGAGGTGTCCGGCTATGGCAGCTCTACCAGGGAGGTTTCCGCCACCCGCAGCTACCCCAACCTCGCAGACCAGGACACCGCCAACATCCCCAAGACCATCCAGGATAGCGGCAGAACGCTCACCCTCCAGAACATCAGCTGGCAGACCGACAACACCGCCAGCGTAGACGGCTATGCCATGGGCGACCGCTATACCGCAGTTGCTACCTACACCGGCAGTGCCACCAGCAGCTATGTCAAGGGATACACTGTGACTGCCGATTATAGCGGCACAGTCAGCCGCATTGCGCTGAACAAGACCCGATATGTCGCTATCTTCGAGGGAACGCCCCTCCAGCCGGTAATCGACGCCTTAGGCGATGCCGAGAAAGACTCTGCCACCGGCTTCCCTTGGGCCTATGTACTGGTTCCCTTGGGCGTCATCGCCGCGGCTGGCGGCGGCATCGGCATCGCCCTGTTCCTCAAACGGCAGCGTGAGTTGGCGGACGGTGGGGATGCGGAGGAGTAAGCCCCTACATTATAATATAAAGAGGAAAGGACTGGTGAAATCCATGAAGAAACTGACAATGCTCCTCTTGACCCTGTGCATGACGGCATCCCTGACGGTTCCCGCCAGCGCCGCCGGGCCGATGGAGTACACCTTTGACGGCGTGGACGGCCCGGAGTATGGCAAGCCCACCTCCATTGAGGTAGTCTACACCGCCGATGGCGGAGCCATGAAGAACGAGGATGTGAGCAAAAACGCCGCTCTCGCTCCGCCCACCTTTGGCAGCGCCAGCGCAGATACCCTGAATACCGGCTCCCCGCTCACACCCAACCTGGCTCCCGGTTATCAGCCCGCTGCCAGTGCGGTCATCAATGGCAGCTCCGCCGTGATCCAGCCCCCTGCTATGGGCAGCGTGGTTACTGGCAGCGGCGCGGCCTACGTCCCCGGAGCATCCACTGTGACAGTCACCAACCCCGGCAGTTCCTCTGGCGGATATACCGAGGTGACGGACGATCTCTACTACGCCAATGGCAGCCTGGGGACGCTGAAGATCCCCGCGATTGGCCTGAGCGTCAAAATCTATCAGGGTACGGGCAGTTCCACGCTGGCCAAGGGCGCGGGCCACTTCGAGGAAACCTCCATCTGGGACGGCAATGTAGCTCTGGCCGCCCACAACCGCGGCGTGAACAGCCACTTTGGACAGATCCACACACTGGAGGTTGGCGATCAGATCACCCTGACCACCAAGCTGGGTACCCGAACCTATGAGGTAACTTCGGTATCCAAGGTCAGCGAGACAGACCGGAGCGCTCTCGCCGCATCCACTCAGAATATGATCACACTTTATACGTGCGTCCGTGACCAGCGGGATCAGCGGTGGTGTGTGCAGGGGATTGAGGTTCGGTAATATGCTTCGTTTTCGTCCCCGCTTTTCTCCATTTTAATTTGAAATTTCCTCTCGACTTTTACCCTTCATTCCGATATTGTGTTGCTTGCCAAAAGCCCCGCAAAATACGGAATACAGGAGGAAAAAGTATGAACAGCATGAAAAAGCGCGCTGCCGCCGCACTGACGGCCGGCATCCTCGCCGCCACCCTCACCATACCCGCTCTGGCGGCGGACTCCATCCGAATCAGCAGCTACAAGGGGAACACCCTCCAAGCCGGAGATCGCAGCGGCCTGATTATCGGCGGAGTGGCGCAATCCGTGACATCCGCCAGCCCGGAGATCGTCACCGTGGAAAACGCGGGCGGCTTATGGGCAGCCGTGGCCAAGTCAGACGGTACGGCGGTTCTCACTGTCACAGGCATCCACGGGGAGACAGCCAGCCTGACGCTGACGGTGGGCGATCCCGCGCTATCCACCGCTAAGGCCCCAGCTCCTGCCGCGGATCTGGAAGAAGCGTGGCAGGAGATCATCCGGCTTACCAATGAGGTCAGGCTGAAAAACGGAGCGGCAGAGCTGCAGGCAAACGACGCCCTCATGGACGCCGCACAAACCTGCTCCGACAGGCTGTACACTTGGCACCATACCAGGGAGGAGTGTGAGGCCGTTGCGTCCTGCGGCTACCCCTACGGCTTCGGCACCAACCTCACGGTGTTCACCGGCACTGTTGACGTGGCCCATCATGCTGTCGATAACTTGATCAACTCGCCCGGCCACTTCCAAACCATGATCGACCCGGACGCAGACAGCATCGGCGTGGGCGTCACGCAAAGCGAGGGTATGACCTACTGCTATATGTTCATCGGAAAACCGAACTCCATCAATCCCTATGGATAACCGAATATCATCCCAAAAGGTCTTTCAGCGACACGCTGAAGGGCCTTTTTTCTATGCCAAAAAGGAGAATGAAAAGCTATGAAAAAACTCCACTTCCCGCATAACCGCCTGATTGCGGCTCTGCTGGTGCTGGTCTGCCTGCTGGGGCTCCTCCCCGGCACCGCACTGGCGGCAGATGTTCCATCCACCATTAAAATGGATGACTGTACCTATAACAGCACCCATTATGATTCCCCCGCCCTGGGCATCTGCTATATGCACCAGATGCACTATAACTATAACGGAAAATCGACGATGGGCTTTTGCAGTGAGAAGGGCAAGGGCATGGGCTGGTCGCTCAAGGGCCACACCTGGAATAACCCCAAGTCCATCACCGATCCCACCGTGACCACCATGATGGCATACTTTTATGCCCACTCCACCGGCGTGTTCACGGATCAGGCCCACGCCCTTGGCGTGGATACCGTCTGGGACAGCGACTACATCTGGACGATGAACGCATGGACACAGGCCATTGTCTGGCGCTACAAGGCGGGCCTGCTCTCTGACCCGGCCACAGCCTGTGCTGAGGAACTGCTGTGCGTTTACAACAATTTATACAGCTCCAGCTACACCAGCATCAACGACCTGCTGGACGGCACTTCGTTCTACGACCGGGCCAAATATATCCTCGACCTGGGCGCGCAGGGCGTATGGGGCGAGTGTACCGTCCATGAGTACACCTACGCCGGCCCCGGTTCCAATTATCATCCCGCCAACGATGTTCAGGCCGTCATGGTCGGGGAGCTGAACGTCACCCATGAGCAGTACAGCCTCACCATCAAAAAGGTGGATTCCACCAACCCCAACAAGGGTCTGTCCGGGGCGCGGTTTCTGGTAACTTCGGAAAACGGGAGTTACTCAAAGGAGGTCGTGACCGGAAGTGACGGGACTGTCACCCTGTCCCCTCTGGACGCGGGTACGTTCGCCGTGACGGAATTGGAAGGCCCGGAGGGCTACGAGATCGACAACGCCGGGCCGCAGTACGTTGTCCTCCCCAACGGCAGCAATAAGACTGTGACTGTCACCTTTTCCGATACGCCCATCGTCACCGGCGAGGGCAGCATCCGCAAGGTAGACGCAGATGATCCCACAAAGGGGCTCGCCGGTGCGGTTATCAAAATCGAGGGCGTGGACAACAGCTTTGTAGGCACTTACACCACAGGGGCAGGCGGCTATCTCACCGATGTCCCCTGGGACACCATGCCTATCGGCAGCTTTGTGGCGACTGAGGTGACCCCGCCCACCAACTACACCAAAAGCAGCGATCCGAGCAAGGTAAAACAGTCCTTCGAGTGGGATGGAAAATCAGATGTTTCCCTCGTTTTTGAGAATGATGCCCGCGTCAAGATCAAGCTCCTGAAACTGGATGACAGTGACCGGCCCCTGCCCGGATGTGTATTTAACATCGTGAAGGACGGCCAAATCATCGGCACTGAGGAAACCAAGGCGGACGGAACCATCACCGTCACCGATGTGACCGAGGGAATGTTCGCCTTCGTGGAGGTGGCAGCGCCCGCACCTTTCGCCTGCCTGACTGAGCCGGTGATCGCCCATGTGGATCAGGCCACCATCAACGGCGGCGGCACCGTCACCGTGACGGCAGCAGACAAAAAGCTGCCCAATTTGACGATTTTAAAGCGGGACGCTCAGACGGGTGATGCGATCCCTGAAACCCACTTCGAAATTCGCGGCATCCACTACGGCTACCACACCGATGTGGTGACTGGGCCGGACGGAAAGGCCACATTGACTGCTATTCCTGTTGACAGTTACGAGGTCACGGAAAAATCCGTTAAAAACCCCTACGTTGTAGGCGATAACCCCACCCAGACGATCTGGCTGGAGGCCGGTGACAGCAAGGAGCTGGTCTTTGACAACCTCAAACAGCCCCTCCTCACGCTGAAAAAAATTGACGCGGACACTGGGGATGTGATTCCCAACACAGTCCTGACGGTCAAGGCGCTGGATGGCACTTATCAGGATGATTGGACAACCGGGCCGGACGGCACTGTCTCCGCCTATGTAGACCCCGGCGTGTATCAGGTGTCGGAGAAATCCGTCCCCAGCCCCTACTATCTCCCGGACGAGGACGCAGACCGCACCCAGACCATCACCCTCAGCCCCGGCGACGAAAAAACGCTGGTGTTCCGCAACCGCAAGGCCCCGGAATTGACTGTTTTTAAGGAGAATAGTATCACTTCCGAACCAATCGAACACGCCAAATTTCACATTGTTTACACCAGCACCGGCGAGGCCGCCGAGGCCCCGGCCACCATCGACTACGGCTACTTCTACACCGACAGCAAGGGCGAAATCCGACTGCATGAGCAGGGTAAGCGGCTGTACCCCGGCGAGTTTAAAATCACGGAGGTAGAGCCAGCGGACGGATTCCAGCTCAAGGAACCCCTGACCCAAACGGTCATTATCCACGGGAATGAGAGCAAGACCGTCCGTTTCCAGAATACACCCCTCTCGGCACTCGTGGTCTGGAAATATGACAGTGTCACCGGCGCGCCGGTTGAGGGCTGTATTTTCCAGGTCAAGTATATGTCCGGCACCAGCGGCAGCGGCGGCACGGTCATCGGCACCTACAAGACCGGCTCCAGCGGCTCCTTCACGCTCAACCGGCTGGAAGCGGGCGCTTATCTGGTGGAGGAACTGGCCAGCGACGGGGATCACGTCATGGACACCGCTCCGCAGACCGCCTATATCTCCGGCAAGGAGCAGGATGTGGTGCAGCTCTACTTCGGCAACAGTCCCAAGGGGGCCGTCCTTATCAAGAAAATTGACGCCAGCACCCGCGCACCTTTAAGTGACGTTGAATTTTTTATCACCGACAGCAAGGGAACCATGCTGGGCGACGCCAATGGCAAGTTTGTGACTGATAGTGCGGGAACCATCCTGATCTCCAATCTCGACCCCGGCACGACCATCGTGGCACGGGAAACCAGGGCAAAAGAGAATTATCTGCTGGACGATGTCCCCCAGACCATCACTGTCCAGGCTGGACGGACGGCCACCCTGGAATTTCGGAACCAGCCCAAGGGCTCCGTCACCCTCTATAAATTCAGCAGCTCCGACCGTAAGACTCCCCTTGAGGGGGTAGGCTTCAAAATCACCTATGCTGATGGGCGCGTGGTGGACAACATCGGTGGCAAGCTGTCCAGCAACGGGATCTATTATACGGACAGCGAGGGCCAGATCAACATCAGCCAGGTGACAGGCACACTGATTTTCACCGAGGTATCCAGCGTACCGGGCTATTTGATCGACGAAAACCGGAAAAGCCAGACCGTGGTGGTCAACCCGGATGACCACCAGAGCGTCTATTTTTACAACATCCCGGAGAACACGCTCATTATTGAGAAATATCTGGAGACTGAATCCGGCAATGAACCCTTAAAGGGCGTGACCTTCCTGGTCACGGATTCTTCCGGGAGCGTGATTGGAAACAGCAACGGCGAGTTTGTCACCGGGGATGATGGGCGCATCGTGATTGACGGGGTTGCTCCTGGAACGACGGTCACTGCCCGCGAGATCAAGGTGCCTGATGGCGTGGTGCTGGATTCCACCCCTAAAACCATTAAAATTGGCGATAAAGGCGCGAATACCCTCCGCTTTGTCAACCAAAAGACAGGCTATCTCGTAATTCGCAAGCTGGATAAGCTGACAAAAGAGCCTTTAAGCGGGGTTGAATTTGAACTCACCTATGCGGACGGCAGCTATGTGGACGATGCCTACGGCCACTTGTCCAGCAAGGGCCGCTTTGTGACCAACGACGCTGGGGAAATCAGGGTACCCGTTGTTGGCACAGTGGTGGTAAAGGAGGTCAAGACCCTCTCCACACACGTCATTGACGAGGCCACCAGAATCCAGACGGTTCAGGTCAATCCCGCGGACACACAGACTATCGTGGTCTACAACGAGCCTCGGTGCTCCCTTACCTTGACGAAACTGGATGCCGTCACTGGAAAGCCTGTACCCAATACGGAGTTCACGCTGAAGGATGGGGACGGCAACGTCCTGGGCAAGTACACCACCGGGGCGGATGGGACTGTCACCGTAACCGGCCTCACACCTAACTCCACCGTTGTGGTGGTGGAATCCAAAGTACCCTCCAACTATGTCCTCGATCCAACGCCCCGTACCATCATTGTCCGAAACGGCAGCAACAGCCTGCCTGCCAGCACAACCGACAGCAGCACCAACGTAAGCGGCAGCACGGGCAGCAACAATGTTACTGTGGAGAATGTACCCAAGGTCACGCTGACCATTGAGAAGTATCTGGAAACTGAAACCGGCAACGTGCCTCTCAAGGGGGTCACATTCCTCGTTACCGATCAGACCGGAGCCGTGATCGGCGGCAGCAACGGCGAGTTCACCTCTGACGATGCGGGCCGCATCGTGATCCCCAATCTGGAGCCTGGAACGACTGTCACCGCGCGGGAGATCTCTGTGCCTGACGGTGTTGTGCTGGACAGCAGCCCCAAGAGCATCCTGATCAAAGCAGGCGAACAGAGTCAGACCCTTCGGGTGGTCAACAAGGCCACCGGATACCTCGTGGTCAGGAAGCTGGACAGGCTGACCGGGGAGCCGCTGGCCGGAGTGGAGTTCAAATTGAGCTGCGCCTCCGGCGAATATGTGGATGATGCCTATGGGCATCTCTCCTCCCTCGGCCTGTTTACCACAGACCAGAACGGAGAAATCCGAGTTCCCGTTGTCGGGACTGTCGTGGTCGAAGAAACCAAATGCCTGCCCGGATACACCATTGATTCGGAGACACAGCGGCAGGTGGTCACCGTCAATCCCGCGGATACCCAGACCATCAAGGTTTACAACACGCCGGTTGGGAATTTTGAACTCATTAAAGTCTCCGAGAGCGACAAGACACAGAGAATCCCCAATGCCACATTTGAGATACGCCGCGTTTCAGACGGTGGGCTGGTGGACACCATCACCACCGGCAGTGATGGCCGGGCCGTCCTCCAGCTGGACGCGGGCGATTATTACGCGGTGGAAACCGCGTGTCCCAAAGAGTTCAAGCTGGATTCCACACCCCATTATTTCACGATGCGGGATGATGGGAAAGGCTCCACTTTGACCGTGACCAACGCACCCTTTTCCGGAATCCTTCTCCGCAAGATTGATTCTGCCACTAAACAAGGAATCTACGGGGTTACGTTCCTGCTCTATGATTCCAATAAGAACCCGATTGGGCAGTACACCAGTGACGATAGAGGCTACGTCTACATCGACGATCTGCCCGACTCCGGCCGATATTATCTGCGTGAGCTGGAAAATGAAGGCTATATCGTGGACACGCAGCTCAAAACCGTCTATGTGACCGCTGGAACCACCACGGAAATCACATGGGAGAACACGGCCATCACCGGCCAGATCCAGGTCACCAAGACCTCGGAGGACTATAACTCCATGAACGGCTGGCCTGCCGGCACCCCCATCCCCAACACGGAGTTTGAAATCTACAATTACAAGACCGGCAACCTGGTAGATACGATCAAGACAGACAAAAACGGCGTTGCAGTTTCCAAGCCGCTGCCGTTGGGCCGATATAAAATCGTGGAATCCAAGGCCGCTGATTTCTATGGACTGGATAAGACGCCCATCGAAGTGGAGATCGAATTTTCCGGCCAGATTGTCAAGGCGGCCATGACCAACAAGAGCCTCTACACCAACGTTTCCATCAAGAAGACCGGCTTTGTGGAAGTCATGCCCGGTCAGCAGCTCCGCTATGATTTTTCGGACATCGCCAACAACTCCACCACCGCGCTCACTTCTTTTTACTGGAGGGACACCCTGCCCACCCAGGCGGTGCGGCTGGATAAGATCGTCACCGGCACCTACAATGTGCGCGGGAATTACAAGGTTGTGTTCAAAACCAACCTCAATAGCGAGTACCGCACAATGTACGATAACCTGAGTACCCAGCAGAACTATGTGCTGGACGCTTCTCCCGCCGCTCTGGGGCTGGCCTCCAATGAGTACGTCACGGAGTTCATGGTATCCTTCGGTGTGGTTCCCGCCAATTTCCGGCAGGTGGAGGCACCCAAGGTATACTGCAATGTGGTTTCCTGGCTTACCGGAGGCACCCAGTTCACCAATCAGGCGGATGTGGGCGGTGTCTACAACGGCCAGTGGATCATGGCAACCTCCCGCTGGGTGACCAGGGTCTATAAGCCCTCCCAGCCTCTGCCCCGGACGGGGTATTGATTAAGGTGAGCCTTGTGTCCCAAGGGTTCAGGTTGCGCTAAGATTCTTAGCGCAACCTCCCTTAAAAAACATCTTTCAACCAGGGGAGCCGTTTTCTGAACGGCTCCCCACCAATTTTGTGGAGGTGTAGATAATTTGAAAATGAGTAAGAAGAAAATCCTGGGTGCCTGTGTTCTGGTGGTTCTGCTGGCCTGTGGTTTGTCCACTTCCGCCTTTGCTGCGGGAGATGTGGCAGGAGCCGTGGAAAATGCATGGTCCGGCGCCTCCTCCCAGATCAAGACAGTAGTCAACAACGTGGTCTTTCCCGCACTGGACATGATTCTCGCCATCGCTTTCTTCGGCAAACTGGCGATGGCGTATTTTGACTACCGCAAGCACGGGCAGTTTGAGTGGACCGGTCCAGCCATCCTGTTCGCCTGCCTCATCTTTACCCTGACGGCGCCCACCTATATTTGGAGTATTATCGAATAAGGAGACAGCGAAATGGGGAAAGGGCTGAACACCACGCAAAGCAACGGACTCTCCAGCCTTTCCACCGGCAGACAATGTGAATCCAGAGGGTCCGCAGCTGCTCCACGGCATCGAACAGAGTCCCAGGATGGGATCGGCACGGACTCCCCAAAGAGGTGATCAATTTGTTTATCTGGGACTTTGTAGCTAAAACCGTACTGGACGCCATCATCGACTGGGTGTACGGACAGATTATCGGCTTTATGGGCAACTTCTTCGCCATGATGGGGAATATGGGCGTGGAGCTGTTCGAGCTGGAGTGGGTGCAGTATATTGTGGAGTTCTTCTCACATCTTGGCTGGGCGCTCTTTGCGGTCAGCCTTGTCGTCTGCGTTTTCGAGTGCGCGCTGGAGTATTCCAATGGCAGAGGAAATATTCGACAGACAGCTATCAACATCGTAAAAGGATTCATGGCGGTCAGTTTGTTCACCACTGTTCCCGTGCGGCTCTACGCTCTGGCGGTTTCCCTCCAGGGGACATTGACCGCAGGCATCACCGGCTACGGGGATAGCTTCGGCACAGTGGGAGCCGACATCATCACAAGACTCACTACCACGGAAGGGCTGGTGGAAAGCATCGAGTCCTATGACTTTGGCCTCGGCATTATTACAAGCCCCATCATGGTGCTGTTTTGTGTGATCGCCATGGCATACGCTGTCATAAAGGTATTCTTCGCCAATCTCAAACGCGGAGGCATCCTGCTCATCCAGATCGCGGTCGGAAGCCTATATATGTTTTCCGTCCCAAGGGGATATACAGACGGGTTTGTCCAGTGGATGAAGCAGGTCATCGGTCTGTGCCTGACCGCATTCCTGCAATCGACCATATTGGTTGCGGGGCTTATGGTATTCAAGGATCATATGCTGCTCGGCCTGGGGCTCATGCTCTCCGCTGGCGAAGTTCCGCGAATCGCCGGAACCTTCGGCCTTGATACAACGACCAGAGCGAACATCATGTCCGCCGTGTACACGGCGCAGGCGGCGGTGAATACCACCCGCACCATAGTGACGGCCGCGACCAAATAAAGGAGGAAAAGATGAAACTGATCTATGTTGCGTCTCCTTATGCGGGGGATGTGAAACGAAATCTCGAATACGCAAAAGCGGCGTGCCGCATTGTCATGGACAGCGGGCGCGCTTTTTTTGCGCCCCATCTGCTTTATCCCGGTCTGTTGGACGACAGGATTCCGCAGGAGCGGCAATTGGGCATGGATATGGGCCATACCGTTCTTGCCCGCTACGATGAGCTGTGGGTGTTCGGCAGCACGGTCAGTCCCGGAATGCGGACGGAAATGGAGGAAGCGGAAAGGCTTGGCATCCCGATCCGGAAGATGGAGCTGGAGGTGGGGCAGGACGTTTCCACAATCCCCTCCATGACAGCCCCATGCTGACTATGGGCAGCCTCTTCGATGGGATCGGCGGCTTTCCGCTGGCTGCGGTGCGATGCGGCATCACGCCGTTGTGGGCCAGCGAAATTGAGGCCTTCCCCATGGAGGTCACGAAACTCCGGTTCCCTGACATGATCCATGTGGGGGACATTACCAAACTGGACGGGGCAAAATTGCCGCCCGTGGATATTATCTGCGGGGGCAGCCCGTGCCAGGATCTCAGTGTGGCGGGCGCCCGCGCCGGTTTAGCTGGCGCCCGCTCCGGCCTTTTTATGGAGCAAGTACGTATCACGAAGGAGATGAGAAAAGCAGATGAATACAGAGGACGGACAGCTCACCTTATTCGACCTCGGTATCTCGTGTGGGAAAACGTGCCGGGAGCATTCAGCAGCGGCACGCCCAAAGGGGAGGATTTCCGCATCGTCCTCGAGGAGATCTGCCGAATTAAAAGCAGTAGCGTATATGTTCCTGGACCTGAACCCTGGTCATGGCAACCTGCTGGGGCTGCCGTACTGGGAAGTGATTTCTCCCTGGCGTGGCGGTGCCTCGACGCTCAATACTGGGGTCTCGCCCAGCGACGAAAGAGAATCTTCCTTGTTGCGGATTTTGGAGGCCAGACCGCACCGCAAATACTATTTGAGCAGGATCGCCTGCCTGGGTATCCTGCGCAGGGCGAAGGAACGGGGGAAGGAACTACCGCCGCAGCTCAAGGAGGCGCTGATGGCTCAGGCGGGCTTGTTCTCTGCCCTGAATGTGAAGCAGAGCTTGAAAGATTATCACATCAAGCAGGGGGATAAAAGGATCGGCCTGCACGGGGTGTCCGGCGAACAGATGCAGACAGGAGAGCCCATCGCGTTTGCGGCAAATCAGCGCGATGAGGTGCGGGATCTTCATGACATTGCCGGCGCGTTGGGCGCCCAACCGGGCATGAAACAACAAACTTTTATTGCCGGGGTGGTTAGCAAAGGCGATGGAACCTGTTTCCTTACTCCTGATGTCCACACCTCTTTAAGCACAGGCGGCGGGCAGGCTGGCCAGGGCTACCCGTGCATCCTGTCCGCCGAGCAGGGATGTTTGACACCATGGGATACCCAGCAAAAGCGCATCTTTTCCCCCAAAGCGGTGTCTCCAACATTATCCGGCGTCAAAGGCGGCGGGTGGAATCCAACGGGGCTTCTCTTTGCAGCCGGGTTTTCCGCAGGCGCAGGCAAAAGCGCTGGTAGTATTGGATATGGAGAAGATGTTGCCCCAACCCTCAAGGGCTCGGCAAGTGGGAACTGTATGCCGTCTGTCCTGTGTCTCAACGGTCAAAGCGGCCAGAGGATGGACTGCGCGGAAGAGCAAACCGCTGCGCTTCGGGCGCAAATGGGCGTGTCTCAGCCGCTGGTGTGTTTGAATGACCAGGGCGGCGCCATGATGAGCATATCCGAAGATATCTCTGGAACCCTGCGGGCCCAAGAGCATGGGCATCAGCCGCTTGTATTCGACAACCACGGCCAGGATGTACGGTTTAAAGGGCCGGTGGACATGGCACAGACGGTGTCTGCCTCTTTCGGTGAGGGCGGTAATAACCAGCCGCTGGTATTGGCTACACAACAAGGCGGCGCGGAGGTCGGCGTAGGAATATGTCCAACCATTACGGCGGCTGCGGGCATGAGCGGAAATAATCAGCCCGTTCTATTTGAAAACCATGGCGTTGACGCAAGATACAAAGGCCCATTTCAGGTATCCCCCACCCTCTCCGCCAGAGCGGGTACGGGAGGAAATAACCTGCCCCTCGTAAGTGATGGAGATCCGTCTGCCATCTGCATCATGGGCAATGCCATAGACCGCAGGCCCCACAATGGCGGAAACGGGCTTGGATGTTCGGAAGACGATGTGGCCTACACATTGACCGCGTCGGATCATCATGCCGTGTTCAGCCGCCAGCGGGTGGATGTGTTCAAAGACGATGAAGTAGCTTCCACCGAAAGCGCCAGACAGCATAAGGACGCGACGGATCTTGTGTATCAGGAAACAGTGGGAGCTTTAACGAGCAGTGACCGAAAGGGCACGAACGATCTGTATGCGGGGCAGGATACGCTGGACATGGATAGGCCTCTCCTCATACGCCGCCTGACGCCGCTGGAATGCGAAAGGCTGCAGGGCTTCCCGGACGGGTGGACGGCCATCCCGGACGCCGCGGACTCCGCCAGATACAAGGCGCTTGGAAACAGCGTTGCCATTCCCTGCGTGGAGTATATCATGCGCGGGATCGTTATGGCAGTGCCGTAAGGTTCTCCGTTTTGCTTGCATTTGCCGGGGGTTCTTTGTTGGGTTTCGTGAATAGCTTTCTGCGGAAAACTTCGGTATTGTTTGATTCACCAACAGAAGAAGGAGGCAGCACGATATGGCAGAGAAAACAAAAAGCCTCTGCGCCATGGTGCCTGAGTCGCTCCACGCGCAGGTCAGGCAGCGGCAGGAGGCAGCCGGACAGACACTTAGCGAGTACATGACCCAGCTCATCACAGATTATTTCGCAAAGGAGGGAAAGGAAATGGCAAAGGGAGATCAGCGGACGGTAGCGTTCCAGGTGGACGCGGAGCTCTTTGAGCAGTTCAAGGCGTACCTGAAGGCCAACGGCATCAAGCAGAATGCCTTCTTCATCGACTGTATTCAGCGGGCGCTGACTGATGCGGAGAACTAAGCATGGGAATGGCAAGGCACCACATCTTCCGTGACGAAGCGCAGAAGACCATCGCAACGACCATGGACAAACTCAGTGGGCGGTATTCCCGCTGGGAGATCTGGCAGGATTTTATCATGATGTCCGCCATCAGCCTCGCAAATGCGGTAGAAAGTCCTCATCGTGGGAAACGGGAACAGATGTACCTCGACCGGGCGAAAAAGTACAGCAAAGAGGAACTGGACTCCCTTGCCAGTATGATGGGCGCTGTGGTCATGGGGATGGAGGCCAATCCTGAGCAGGATATGCTGGGGGAGCTCTATATGAACTTGAGCCTTGGGAACGATGCCGCGGGGCAGTTCTTCACGCCCTACCACATCAGCCACTTTATGGCTGAAGTCACCGCAGATGACAGCCTGAAGGCGCGGATCAAACAGAAAGGTTGGATCAGTGTCTGCGACCCCTGCTGTGGTGGAGGATCCCTGTTGGTCGCCTTTGCCAATGTGTGCCGGAGAAAAGGTATCAACTTCCAGACTTCGGTGCTGTTCGCAGCTCAGGACATCGATCCGACCGTGGCCATGATGTGCTACATCCAGCTCAGTCTCATGGGCTGCGCCGGATTCGTAAAGGTCGGCAACTCCCTGACAGATCCCATTACCAGCTTCGATGACCGTGCCCTGCTGCCGGTTGAAAGCGAAAACATCTGGTTTACGCCAATGTACTACCGGGATGTCTGGCAGTGGCGCAGGATATGGGCATGGATGGATCTGACAATCACACTTAAAGCGGCTCCGCAGACGGGACTTGTTTCCCAGGCGGAGCCGCTGCCCGTCCTTACCATTGCTCCGGCAGATGAGAAACTCATTGAGGGACAGGGCGGACAGCTGAAACTCTTTTAAAAATATTCCCGTTTGGTGGGTGGACAGCGTGTCCGCCCACCCTGTTTTTGGGAGGTGTATCGTGTTTATTTACCCAAACAACTTGAAAGCCAAGCCCCAGCTATGGTTGTGGGAGCTGCGGGACATCGGCATTATAGGCATTGGACTCATTCTCTCTGTTCTGGCGCTGACCCAGGGCATTGGGGGGTTACCGCTGGTAGTCACAGTCCTGTTTGGTTTTCTGTCCGTCCGTGTGGAGGGTACCAGCGTGCTGGACTTCCTCCACCACGCGGCGGCTTTTCTTTTCCTCAGCCAGCAATTTTACGAATGGAGGGAGCCCCAATGACCCGGCAGCAGAAAAAAGCTCTCAGAGAGCGCCAGTCCACCCGGCAGCTTATGGGTATCCGGGAACTTACTGAACACGGCTTCAAGATCGCCAACGGTGAGTTTGTTATTTATATCATCCAGCCGGACAACCTGTCCGTACTGTCGGAGGAGGGCGTCCGTCAGCGGGTAATGGCCCTGAACGACCTCCTTCGAGCAACCACAGAGCTGATCCTGATCGCGGTAGACTCCCGTGAGTCTTTCCAGCGCAACAAGGACTGGTACCGGCAGCGTTTGGAACAGGAGGAAGTTCCCGCCATTCGGGAGCTTCTCCGGCAGGACATGGAGCATCTGGACGCCATCCAGACAGGCACAGCCTCTTCGAGAGAATTTGCCATCCTGTTCCGGCTGGACGAAAAAACCGCGGAAGACCCTGCACAGCTTGCCTCGCTGGAGCGGCTGATCCATACCCACCACTTTCGGGTGCGGATGGCGAACGCCCAGGAGGTGAAACGCATCCTGGCGGTCTACTACCAGCAGGACGCTGTTACAGACGCCTACGACAACTATGACGGAGAAAGCGCGGTGAAGCAGTATGGGTAAAACCCAGAAGAAAAAAACAAAGAAGCCCGCGGCGAAGCAGGAGGCCATCCCCAAGCCCAAGGGCTTTCTGGATATGGTCGCTCCCGCGGCGGTAAAGTTCAACACGGACAGCGCCATTGTCGGCAGCACCTACCGCTGCACACTGGCGCTTCGCAGCTATCCCACCAGCACTGGGGAGCTTGCCCTGCTGCGGCATCTGGGGGATCGGAGCGGGGTGACCCTGCGGATCTACTGCCGCAAGGTCACCCCTGCTGAGGAGAACGCCATCCTCCACAATGCCAGCAACCGCAGCCGAATGCAGCGGAGCAACACAGATAACCTCAAGCAGAGTGTCACCGCCGAGGCCGACCTCCAGGATGTGGTCAATATCATCACTACCATGCAGAGAAATCAGGAGCCGCTCATCCACTGTGCCGTGTTCGTTGAGCTGGCGGCAAAGGATTCGGAGGCCCTGCGCATTCTAAAAGACGAGGTTATGGCCGAGCTGACTCGTTCCAAGCTGGGTGCGGACGCCCTGCTCCTGCGCCAGCGGGAGGGTTTCCTCTCCGTCAACCCGGCTGGAACCAACGCCTTTGGAAGCCAGTTCGAGCGTGTACTCCCGGCCACCTCAGTTGGCAATCTCTATCCATTCAACTACTCCGGCAAAACAGACCCCAACGGCTTTTATATCGGGCGGGATAAATATGGTTCCAACATTCTTGTAGACATGGAACGCCGTGCGGAGGACAAGACCACTGGCAGTGCCCTCATCCTCGGCAACTCAGGCCAGGGCAAGAGCTATTTGCTCAAGCTGCTGCTCTGCAATGTGCTGGAGGCGGGAAAATGCGTTTTCGCTTTCGACCCGGAGCATGAGATGGTGGAGCTGTGCCACAACCTCGGCGGTACATTCGTTGACCTGATGGGCGGGCAGTATCGGATCAACCCACTGGAACCCAAGCTGTGGGATATAGAGGGCGGCGGGGAGGATAAGGACGCACCCTCGGCGTTCAATCAAAAGACGCTGCTCTCCCAGCACATCTCTTTCCTCAAGGACTTCTTCCGGGCGTACAAGGATTTCAGTGACTTCCACCTCGACACAATCGAGCTGATGCTGGAAAGGCTCTATGCCAAATGGGGCATGGACGATGCTACCGATTTTACCCATCTGAATTCCGGGCAGTACCCGATCCTCTCCGACCTGTACGAGGTGATGGAAAACGCCTGCGAGAACTATGGCAGCAAAGAGAAACCCCTCTACACCAGGGAGATGCTTCAGGAGATCATGCTGGGCCTCCACTCCATGTGCAGAGGTGCGGAGAGCCGATTTTTCAACGGTCACACCAACATTGGGAGTGGCCGTTTTGTTGTGTTTGGAGTAAAGGGCCTGCTACAGAGCAGCGGCAATGTGAAAAACGCCATGCTGTTCAATGTGCTGTCCTACTTCTCCAACCAGCTCCTGACCATGGGCAACACAGCGGCCACGCTGGATGAGCTGCACGTCTGGCTTTCCAATCGGATCGCCATCGAATATATCCGTAATGTTCTCAAGCGGGCACGGAAGAAAAACTCCAGCCTGATCCTCGCATCGCAGAATCTGGAGGACTTCATGCTCCCCGGCGTGGCCGAGCTGACCAAGCCCCTGTTCGCCATCCCTACGCACCAGTTCCTGTTCAATGCCGGGAGCATCGATAAGCGGCTGTATATGGATTCCCTCCAACTGGAGGAGTCTGAATACGAATTGATCCGTTATCCCCGCCGGGGCGTCTGCCTCTACAAATGCGGAAATGAGCGGTATCTGCTGGAGGTTCACGCGCCGGAGCATAAGGCGGCGCTGTTCGGCGGCGCCGGAGGGCGGTGACCTTATTGGAGTACCAACTGGAATTCTCCATGGAGGATATGGGGCGGGTATCTCTCCGCGGCCAGCCAGACGATGAGGCCATCCGCATGATCCGGGAGTTCGAACCTCTGGCTGTCCGGAACGATCCGCGGGGCTACTGCGTCTGCACAAGCGAGGGCAAGGACAGCAGGGTGTTGGGACACCTCATGCGGCGGGCGGGAGTCCGCCATTTTTATCTGCACTCCATCACCGGCATTGACCCGCCTGAGCTGGTCTATTTTCAGCGGAGGAACTTTCAGGAGTACCAGGATCAGGGTTTTCTGACCTACGACATTATGTACGAACAGTCTATCTGGACGCTGATGCGGAAGAAGAAGTTCCCGCCGCTGCGTCAAATGCGCTGGTGCTGTCAGTATCTGAAGGAACGTCGATGTGCGGAATATGGCAGTGCGATCCTCGCACTGGGTGTTCGCAAATACGAAAGCGTCCGCAGGGCCAAAAGCAGGGACTCGCTGGAGATTGCATCTCAGGCGGGAAAGAGCATCATTATGGCATGGGATAACACGGAAAACCGCCGTATCTTTGAAACCTGCTGCGCTCAAAGTGAAAAGCGGCTTAATCCGCTGGCCTACTGGCCGGACGCCTATATCTGGGACTACTCGAAGGAGGCGGGGCTGGAGCAATGCTCTCTCTATCAGGAGGGGTTCCATCGGCTCGGCTGCATCGGCTGTCCCATGGCTGGGGAGGCGCAGCGGAAACGGGAGTTCGACCGCTGGCCGAAGTTCCGCGAGCAGTGGATACGCTCCTTTGATCAGGTAATTCAGCTCAGAGAGGAACAAGGGCTGATCAATGAGCATGAAAATGGGCAGGCGTGGTTTGACTGGTGGATGGGTGAGAAAGCGCAGGAAATCCCTGTCGACGAAAACCAGTTCATGATAGAGGACTACTTCTGAGGAGGATACAAAATGCAAACGATTGAATTGGAATACTGGGGACCTAAACAGGATGACCCCAGGTATGTGGAATACAAAGGATCCAGGACCGCCGCTGAGGTGTTCGAGGAGCTGAAGCAGCGGCTGGACAGCCTGGGGTATCTCCCGGACGAATATTTTCTGATGGGCACGGAATGGGAGAACGGAAAGGAAATCCCCAGGGGCGCAGATATCTTCTGCACCACCGACTACGGCGGCAGCGAGGGCGTCTACTTGGACGTCTATCTCAAGTGGTATGAAGATGGAAAGCCCATCACAAAATCTTTTGCCACGGGCAAGACGCTGGATGACAGCGGGGCGGCGCTGGACAGGATGTTCCTCACTGCTTCCGCAATCACAAAAGCCTTTCACGGCGACAACGGGACTTACGGGCGCTATGTCCGTCTGGACGAGCGTACAGAACCGGAGAGCATTGTGGTCAGCCTGACCCCGGAGGAGCAGCGGGCCGTGATCGACGCGCTGGTTCAACGCCGGGAACTGCTGGTAGAAAGCGTAACGCAGACGGAGCAGCTTCTCCGCCGCATGACCGGGAACATCACCGCCTATATGGATGAAGTGGGCCATCGGCCCATGCGTATCAGCGACTTCGAACGGGCTATGCTGGCCATCCATGACGGAGAGCTGGATGCCTTTTCCGATCTCCTCCCCAAAGTGGCGGACAGGTGGGATGACCTGTTGATTGAGGCGGCGGGACGGGCGGGGCCGGTTGGTGAGAAAATGCTGGTTGAGCTGTTGACCGCTGGTCAAATGATTGAGGCGGAGGCATACCTCACTGGCTGCAAGAGGGCGATAGACACTGGAAGATCCAGACGAGCCCTGTTCCTGCTGGAGCAGGCGTCGTCCAGTGCCATGGATATGGAGCTTTCCCTGTATGGCGAGGTCATCGACTATGCCTACGATCACCAGAGAAAGCTGGGACGGGATCTGATCCGAGATGCCGAGCCAGAGTGGATCGCCGGCACACAGCCGGAACTGCTGTACAAAACGCTGCTGAACGAGGATCTCTCCTCCGCATATGTGTTGCTGGACAAGGGAATCTCTGTGGGAGACAGGTTGGATGATATCCTCGCCACGCTGGAGTCCCAGGGAAAGCACTGGATCGTGGAGTCGGTTAAGGATCAGCTTTCCACATGGGAGCAGGGTCCTGAGCCTGAGATGGGCGGGATGAGCTTGTGAGTACCGCAGTTGCCGTCGCTATCAAGGCTGGCATTGCAGTCCTCACTGACTCAAAGGCCAGAAAAGCCATCGGCTGGGTGCTGGCGGTAGTCCTGTCTCCCATCATCCTACTGGTGGCGTTTCTCTGCTGCCTTGGGACTGGGATGGCAGAGCACAACAATGCCATGATGAACTACAGTTTCTACGGAACGAGCTATGACGGGGAGATCCCAACTGAATATCAGGAGATCGTCGCGTCCGTGCGAAATGCCTTTTCCTCTCTGGACTCGGCGGCCATGTCTGTCAATGCCATGGCGGAAACCAGCGGCCTTGACCCCACGCAGGTCAAGGCTGTCTACTATGTTCTCTGTCCAGAGGGCGGCGTCGATCTGGACGCGTTTCTCAATTGCTTCTATACGACTGCGGATCGCACCCGCACGGTGACCTCGACTGGTGATGACGGCGAAGAAGTGGAAACGGAGGAGTCGTACACCGTCACCCTCCCCAGCTCTCTCGCAATGGCTTACACAAACCTGTCCACCCTTCTGGGCCATGAGATCACGACAGAGGAAAAAGAAAATATTCAGTCCGTCTACACCATGATCGCAGGGACTGCCGGTGAGGGTTACGATGGAGGATACCTCCGCGGCTCGGATTTCGGTACGGAGATCAATATATCCGGCTTCACGGATGCCTCCACAAAGAACGCCCACGACCTTGCCGCCTACGCAGTGCAGGCATGGGAAAGCTGCTGGGGATACGTCTGGGGGACTTATGGGAATGTTCTGACCGAATCACTCCTGGACTACAAGGTACAGCAGTACCCGGACGGCGTAGGACAGTACGAGGAGTTCATCCGCGCCAACTGGCTTGGAGGCAGGACTACCGATTGTGTTGGGCTGATCAAAGGCTACGGCTGGCTCGATCCAGACGATCTGACCATTCGGTACGGCACAAACGGGATGCCGGATATCGGTGCGAATTCCATGTACAACAACGCAACTGTCAAAGGCGCGATCAGCACCATGCCTGACATCCCCGGCCTCGCTGTGTGGATGGATGGTCACATCGGCGTCTACCTCGGGAACGGAGAGGTCATTGAGGCCAGCAGTACCAAAAAGGGCGTCATCAAAACGCTGCTGGAGGGACGCGGCTGGTCAGCGTGGCTCCAGATACCATATATTAACTATGACTAATAGGAGGAGAAATCCAATGGGAACACGCTGCTTTATTGCAAGGAAAACAGGGGATGACAGGTACCGCTCTATCTACTGCCAACTGGATGGATATCCGGAGGAAACGGGCAGGCTGCTGGCGGAACACTACAATACGCCGGAAAAGCTCGAAGCCCTTTTGAAGTTGGGCGATATTTACCGTCTGGGCGAAAAATTGGAGCCTGATCCCGCAAAGCCGCATCATGAGGGCAAGCAGTATCAAAAGGGCGTCACGATAGCTTATGCAAGGGATATGGATGAAACTGAGTGGGCCGCCAAAGACCGCACGATGGAAGAGATGATGGAGAGCGAGGAAGGGCCGGAGTTCATCTATGTGTTCACTGCCAGAGCTGGATGGGAATTCAGTTCGCTTTGCAGCTATGACGCACGATTCAAGTCTCTCTGTGACTACCTCGCTTCTCCAGATAAGGAACCGGAGGAAGATAAAAGAGAGGACATGGAGGAGAGCTGTGAGCCGGGGGAGAATTTTGGTCAATCATTGACGATGTAACTGGGGGATGGAGATGGCAAAAAAGGATTTTACTCTCAGCTTTGATGAGGAGAAGCTGGAAGCGCTGGAGGTGTTTTTAAAAAAGGAGAACACCTCCGTGCAAAAGAGGATGGACGAGGCACTGCGCCAGCTTTATGAGAAGACTGTGCCTGAGCCTGTGCGGGAGTTCGTGGAGGCGAGGGCTGGGCAGAGACCGAAACGCTCCAGTACCGCAGGCCCTGTCAGGGCAAAGGATCCGGTGACGGACAAGCCTGAGCCAATGGAGAACCAGGAGGGTCAGCATGAAAGGGTATGAGATCTCAGTATGGATCGACGAGCGCTGGTGTGACGCACTGAAAGAAGACTCTGGCGGTTGGGATGTAGAGGATCTGGTGCAGAGGTATCTGGATCATTTGATCCGCCAGCTTCCTGATCAGGTGCGTGAACCCATCGAAGCGGAAATCTGTGCGGAGAAAAGTGAATCACTAAGCAGCGCAGAAACTGACAAGCGCTTTTCTGTATTCCGGGTCAAGGAGCGCGGCGGAATCTGCTTCATGCTGAGCGAAGGAGCAAATCGGGATGAACTGTATGCCGCGCGGTCAGTGCAGAATTTCATGCAGAAGCTGGGGCCTTCCTGGTTCACCGATGTACTCTGCCTGGATAAGGCAATCAGCCAGGAACAGTACGAGCGGTTCACCGCCGAGTTCCTCCGCGGCAGCAAAAGAGTGACTGGCGTATTTGATGTTGATGTCGATAACGAGTGTTTCTCCACGCTCAAGGTCAAGAGCGGGTGGCAAAGCTATCGGATGAACGATATCCGCACTGCCGTCAGCCTCGCTATGGAGAATGGCTTCGGTGATCGGAATGGATGCATGGAGATATACAGCGGGCAATTGGATGGAAAAGAACTGCGGGAGGGTGCGCGTGACATCTTTATTCGTGGTGATCGTCCGTTCCAACCGGACAACCTACACTTCTCCGATGAGGTTGAGCGGATGGATCACCTGCTCAATTTTTATGTCGACGCTGATTTCGATGTAGATGGTATCTTCGGCACCCACGTGGATACGGACGAGAATGACGATTGGCTGAACGTCTATGCCAACTACGATATGGAGCGCGGCGAGGTCTGCGATGCGCTGGAGATTTGTCTCGTGCGGGGAGGTTCCATTGATCTGGACTGCCAGTATCGGCTCACCCCGGAGGAGTGCGCCGCCCTGCTCCCCAAGATGGATGGGTATTGCAAAGATCGGATGGGCCTCTCGCTGGAGGAAATCAGAGCGCAGTATCTCGCAGAGCAGGAACCCCCGCAAATGCAGCCGACTATGTAAGGTGCCATGATTGACTTTCACCAGGCAGACACAGAATTTTTTGTTGGGGTTGGTGATAGCTTTCCGAACTGAAAAAGAGAATTGTGTTGTTGGCGCAAGCGCCAAATAGACTTAAGGAGGAACAAAACATGGTTCAGGCAAGAAGCAAAGACCTACAGAGGAAACTTGTCATGGAGGCTCTCAGCCTCATGGAGCTGGGCGACCACAGCTGCAATGTGGCCAACTACGAGCAGGCCGTTCGTCTTATCGGAAAGGCGTGCGGCATCCCCCGCAGCGAAACAGAGGCTCAGCTCGGAATCATTCGGCAGAATCGGGATGACCTGCGCCGCATTCAGAATGGAGAAACGGTCGCAAAGCGCGTGTTCACGGACGAGGACTCAATCATGTCGAGCTGGTCGGGGTTGGAAACCTTCGATACGCTGATGGATTTGTTCGAAATCTCACTGCTCCTGGAACGGCACGGTGAGCGTCGGGCATTATTCGATCTGGCCCAGGAACTCGTTGAAACTCAGGTGTTCCTCGACTGGATTGAGAAAACCCCCGCCGAGCAGGAACTGCCTGAAATCGCAGCGGGATAAGAATCCCACAAACACAGCAGGAGCCGTCCCGCTTGGGGCGGCTCCACTCTTTCCCACGCCGTTCGGCCTGTGGGCCGCTGTGTGGCCCGTTTCAGGCAGTGGCCAAGTCCCTCCCGTGCGGAGCTGAAAACGCCGCTGAGGGCGAATTGCGAGGGACGAAAGAAAGCAGGACAAAGGGAGTGGGTCGCAAGCGCCCACTCCCGCTCACAAACGCCCGCGGTGCGGACGTTTTTCAGGCCAAGGACAGTGGGTCAATCAGGATAGAAAAAACAATTTTCTGGGTCAACGCCGCACAGAACACCGGGTTTTCACAGGGTTTCCAGTGTGTTGTTGGCCCGTTTTGAGAGGAGGCTTTAGGTTTTGAGCGATAAAACCAGGTTTGCGCTGTGGATCGGGCAGGACACACTGAAATTGGTAAAGAGCAAGTACCAAGTGGATGGATGCAGGACACAGAGCGAGTTCATCGAAAAGGCGATCCTGTTTTATGCGGGGTACCTCAATGCGAAAGAAGATACGACTTATCTTCCTTTGGTTTTGGCAGATGAGATGGAAGGAACAGTCGGCCTCATGTGCAACAGGGTCAGCCGTATGTTATTCAAGCAGGCTGTGGAGCTTGGCATCCTCACCCACATCATTGCGGCGGACACCGATGTAGATCAGGAAACACTGCGGCGTTTGCGTGACCGATGCGCTGTGGATGTAAAACGCACCAATGGGCAGATCGGTTTCAAGGAGATACTCCAGTTCCAGAGGGAGGCATAAAAGCGTGTGTCAAGACTGATCCAGAAAGCGGGCTTCATGAAGGGTGGCGGTGGTGGGAAGTATATGCGTTACATCGCGACCCGCGAAGGTGTCCAGATCATCCGCGGGAAAGCCCCCCCTACGGAAAACCAGCTTCAACTCATCAGAGACATCCTGCGGGACTATCCGGACACCAATGATCTGTTCGAGTACGAGGACTATCTCTCCTCACCCACTGTGGCTTCCGCGTCCGCCTTCATCACTATGGCACTGGACGTCAACGCCCACTCTCTGAAAGAGAGTGATGTGTATATGAGATACATTGCGACCCGGCCCCATGTAGAGAAAAACGGTGCCCATGGACTCTTTGGCCGGGAACAGAACGTATTACTGGAACCAACGATGCTTGAAGTGGAGGCGCACAAGGGAATTGTATGGACCGTCATCTATTCTCTGCGCCGGGAAGATGCTGTCAGGCTTGGATTTGATGAAGCTGGCACATGGAGGTGTCTTCTGTTACGTCAGGAACGCAATTTTGCCAAGGCCATTGGCATACCGCCCGACCAGTTGCGCTGGTACGCCGCATTTCATGATGAGGGAAGTCACCCACACATCCACATGATGATGTGGTCGAGCGATCCAAAGCAAGGCTTTCTGAAAAAGGATTCGCTTCTGTCCCTACAGTCCAAGCTCACAAACGATATCTTCCGGGACGAACTTCACACGCTCTATGAGAAGAAAGACATTTCCTACAAAGAGGTGTCCGCCGCCGCACGGAGCGCCATGGGGGAGCTGATCCGGCAGATGGAATCCTCCTTCTGTGACAGCCCCGCCATCGCGCAGAAGATGACGGAGTTGGCAGCAGCGCTGGAGGGCGTCACCGGAAAAAAACAGTACGGCTATCTGAAGAAACCACTGAAAGCCCAAGTGGACTCCATCGTGGACGAGCTGGCCAAAATCCCAGAGGTAGCCCAGTGCTACGCGGTATGGAACGGGCTTCGGGATGAGTTGGAGAACTACTACCGGGCAAAACCCCGTGAGCATCTGCCGCTCTCCCAGCAGAAAGAGTTCCGCACTATCAAGAATATGGTCATTCAGGAGGCGGATCATATCTGCATGGGAGAGGTGACCTTCGAGGAACCGCAGATGGATGCCGAACCAGAAGCTGATGAGGACAGCGGCGGTCAGGAACGCAGCGATGGAGCGCGGCAAAGATCCATCTACAAATTGGCCGGAGAGTACAGGCTTGCAAAAGTAGTATTACTTGATCTGGAAAGCTCCCCGGAACTGAAGCAGGAAACTGTCCAGACGCTGGAGCGTCTATGGGATGAGGGGTTCACTGCGGCAGGCCACCTGCTCGGAAAGGTCTGGCGGGATGGGCTGCTCGACCGCAGGGATATGGAATTGGCAAAGAACTGGTTTCAAAAATCGGCGGAGGAAGGGAACCACTATTCCCAATACGCGCTGGGGAAACTCCTCCAGAGCGAGGGGAACAGCGCGGAAGCTGCCGCATGGTACGAGAAAGCGGCGGCACAGGGAAACCAGTACGCTCAATACCGTCTGGGCAAGATGCTTCTCCAAGGTGACGGCATCTCAAAGGATCCCGCAAAGGCGGCGGAGTATCTGAGCGCGTCCGCAGAGCAAGGAAATCAGTACGCGCAATACATCCTCGGTAAGATGTACCTCATAGGAAACGAGGCCGGGCAGGACAGAGAAAAAGCATACAGGCTGCTGGAGCAGTCCGCTGGCCAGGGCAATCAGTACGCCCAGTTCCTCCTGGATCATTTCGACCAGCACCGGAATCCCTCCATCCTGCTGGCAGCAACGCGGCTGCTCTATCACATGGGCCGGATCTTTCAGGACAACTCCGTCCCGCCAACCAATCCCGCAGGTATCCGTATCGACAGCAAACGGCGCAGGGCGATCATGGAAAAGCGTCTGGCGCTTGGCCAAAAGCTGGATGACCATGAGGATCTGGCGTCTTATACCCAGAGGCTATCGTAAAAAACAAACCATGAAAATCGAGGTGAACTGCATGAGCCAGTATATTCATTTTACGCAAGACCAGAAAGACCGGGCAGCGTCCGTAGACCTGGAGGAATTCCTGCGACTGCGCGGGGAAACGCTCATCCGCTCCGGCCCGGAGAAGCGGCTGAAAAGCGACCACAGCGTGACCGTTCGTGGCAGAGAATGGTACGACCACGCATCCCGGCAGGGCGGCGGGCCGATCTCTTTTATCCAGACCTTCTACGGTCTTAACTACCCGGAGGCGATGACTCTTCTGCTGGGTGGGGAGAGCGGCGAGATCGTCTACCCTGCCGCAAAGGAGAAAGTGCCGGAACCGCCGAAACCCTTTGAACTGCCGCCGGCCAATCGGGATATGCGCCGGGTGTATGCTTACCTTCTGAAACAGCGGCACATCGATCACACAGTGATCTCCCACTTCGCAAAAGAAAGGACGCTCTATGAGGACGCCCAATACCACAACTGCGTTTTTGTTGGCTTAGATGAAAACGGCATGGCGCGCCACGCCCACAAGCGCAGCACCAACAGTGCGGGCAAGTCCTTCCGCGTCAATGTGGAGAGCAGTGATCCCAGGTACAGCTTTCATCACATCGGGCAGAGCGAGAAGCTATACGCATTCGAGGCTCCCATCGACCTGCTCTCCTTTCTCTCCCTCTATCCAAAGAACTGGGAACAGCACAGCTATGTAGCGCTGTGTGGGACAGGCGGGAAACCGATCCAATGGATTCTGGAGCAATACCCGCGGCATCGGCAGACTATCCTCTGCCTGGACAACGATAAGGCCGGACGGGAGGCTGTGCAGCGATTACAGGCAGAGCTGCGGGACGGAGAGCATCAAAGCGGCATCCTCTGTCCTACTTTGAAGGATTGGAACGAGGATCTGTGCGCTCCCTATCAGGAGCAGGCAGAAACACAAGCCATGGTAACAGGGATGACAATGGGGTGACGTAATGATAGAACAAATGACTCCGCTGATTATAGCAGCCATCGCCTTCGGAGCGGCCATCATGTTTATCTCCACCCTGTCCAACAACACATCCCTAAATGGGATCAAGAGCAAGACGGTGGGTGATGGGCAGCACGGGACCGCAAGGTGGGCCACGAAAAACGAGGTCAAGGAAACCTTTGCCCACATCCCATTCACAGTGCGGGAATGGCGCAGCGGGAAGAATCGGCCTGAGCAACAGGGCCTTGTGCTGGGCAGCATGAAAAAGAAAAAGCATCTCACAGCGCTGGTGGACAGCGACGACATCCACTGCCTCATGATCGGTGCCAGCGGTGTAGGCAAGACCGCTTTCTTCCTCTACCCAAATTTGGAATACGCCTGTGCCAGCGGTATGAGCTTTCTGGCCCTTGACACCAAGGGGGATCTCGCCCGGAACTATGGAACCATTGCCAGGAAATACTATGACTACAAGGTTTCGGTCATTGACCTGCGGAATCCCACTCTCTCGGACGGCAACAACCTGCTGACACTGATCAACCGCTATATGGACATTGCGCGGACGGACGCCAATAATCTCTCAGCCAGAGCGAAAGCGGAGAAGTACGCAAAAATCCTCGCTAAGACGATCATCAGCCCGGATGATAACACCAACTACGGACAGAATGCCTTTTTCTATGACGCTGCGGAAGGTCTGCTGACATCCACCATCCTTCTACTGGCGGAGTTTCTGCCGCCCACGGAGGAAAACCCAACGGAATGCCGCCATATCGTATCCGTGTTCAAGCTGGTACAGGATCTGCTGGAGCCATCCAAGGTGAAAGGGAAAAGCCAATTCCAACTCTTAATGAACAAGCTTCCGCCTGACCACAAGGCCAGATGGTTTGCGGGCGCGGCACTCAATTCGGCGGATCAGGCCATGGCCTCGGTCATGTCTACCGTTCTCTCCCGGCTCAACGCTTTCCTTGACTCCGAGCTGGAGCAGGTGCTGTGCTTTGACAGCGCCATTGATGCCGAGACTTTCGCAGCGGAGAAGTGCGCCATCTTCCTGATCCTCCCGGAGGAGGACACCACGAAGAATTTCATGGCCGGACTGATGATCCAGAACCTATCCCGTGAGCTGTTCTCCGTTGCCGATGAGAACGGCGGCAAGCTGAAGAATCGGGTGGTGCTGTTCTGCGATGAGCTGGGTACCATGCCGCCCTTTGATATCCTGCCACTTTTCAGCGCCGGTCGCTCTCGTCGCCTGACGCTGGTACCTATCATCCAGAGTCTCGCGCAGTTGGAAAAGAACTACGGCAAGGAGGGCTGTGAGATCATTCAGGACAACTGCCAGGATACCATCTTTGGCGGCTTCGCGCCGAACAGCCAAACCGCCGAGGTGCTGTCCAAGGCTCTGGGAAGCCGCACAGTCCTCTCTGGCTCTGTTACGAAAGGCAAAGACTCCAACAGTCAGTCCTTGCAAATGGCGGAAAGGCCCCTTATGTCTTCAGACGAACTCAAAAGTTTGCCAAAGGGGGAGTTCATCGTGATGAAAACCGGCCGGCACCCTATGCGGACGCGGCTGCGGCTGTTTCTCGACTGGGGCATCACCTTTGAGAATCCCTATACCGTGCCGGAGCGGACTGACCGCAAGGTGGCCTATGCCGGACGGCTGGAGCTGGAACGGAACATCTTGCGGCAATACAGCGTGATCAGCACAAAGAAAGAGATTGAGGTAGTCGAGGAGCCGTCCTCTGAGAGCCGCAAAAGCAGCATGACGCCGGAGCAGCGGGAGCGAAATCGGCGTCTGCGAAATCAGATGAGGAGGCAGCAGAAGCAGGGGCAGGAGCAGCAGTCAATGTCCCATGTGAAATCGTGAGGTGAGGCCATGAGCTACTTCGGAACAATCTACGCCGACACAGAACTGCCTCACCGGGCCAGAGCGGTCTATATGTATCTCAAGGATCGCTCTGACGCCCAAGGCAAATGCTGGCCGGGGATCAAGACGATTGCCCGAGAACTGCATTTGTCCCGCAGCACTGTCCAACGGGCACTGCGAGACTTGACAGCCAAGGGGTACCTCACCAAGGAGAAACGGCACAGACCGAATGGCAGCACCACATCCAATCTTTACACGATCCATTGAAAAAACGCAGTTCTTCCGCCAAGGGAGAACTGCGTTTTTTCAGTGAACCGAGGGGCAGGTCATGATGACACCCCTTGAAGGGCCAACTCTAACTGAGGATTAGTACAGAGAAAGAACAGTTATTTTTCATATACGTTAGCTTCGATAAAATTTCTTGTCCTGAAGCAGTGGGTTGAGGAATGGTTCCAAAACCGAGGTTTGTGCGTTGTCCGCATAGCGTCCACTTTACAAGGTAAAATAATCTCATATTTTTTGAAGTGGAGGTTATTGAACATGGAAGAACGCATATTGACATCAGAACAGATTGCAGCCTATTGCTGCCACTTGAAAGAGGAGGAATGCGCTCCCGGAACGATGGAAAAGTATCTGCGGAACGTGTGGGTCTTCGCCCTGTGGTTGGACGGCAGGAGCGTGACCAAGGAGGCCCTTACCGGATGGAAGGAGTATCTGCTATCTCAAAACTACGCCCCATCCACCATCAATGGAACGCTGGCTGCCCTCAACGGCCTGTTTCACTTTCTCGGCTGGGAGGAGCTGCGGGCCAAGTTTTTGAAAATCCAGCGGCGGATGTTCCGGGATTCCTCCCGTGACCTGACCCGGAGCGATTATGATGCCCTGATCACTACGGCGCGGGAGCGTGGTCAGGATCGGCTGGCCCTGCTCATAGAGGCCATCTGCGCCACAGGCATCCGGGTGTCCGAGGTGAAGTACCTCACCGTGGAGGCCGCCCAGCGGGGCCGGGCGGAGATCACGCTGAAGGGCAAGATACGCACCATCTTAATTCCCGCCAAGCTGTGCCGCAAGCTGCTGAAATACGCTAAGAAAAATAAAACCGTCTCCAGTGAGATATTCCTCACCAGAAACGGAAAGCCGCTGACCCGCCGCCAGATTTGGGCGGAGATGAAAGCATTATGCAAATACGCGGGTGTGGAGCCATCCAAGGTCTTTCCTCACAACCTGCGGCACCTGTTTGCCACGGCCTTTTACCGGGCCTGCAAAGATATTGCAAAGCTGGCGGATGTGCTGGGCCATTCCTCTATCGAAACCACCCGCATCTACCTCCTGACCTCCGGGGCCGAGCACCAGCGGCAGCTTGACCGGCTGGGACTTGTCTCATAGGACGAACTTAACATTCTGCCTTATAAACTCCGTGTATCTACTCCTCGCAACTACATAATACGATGAAATTGTATCATATCTTTTTTTGAAACGCAAGGCGATACCGGGCTTTTTGGGCGCAAAAATCCCAGCCGCAAAAAGTCTTTTTTTCGCGGCTTCCCTCTGTGCGGCCTTTTGCCCCCATTCGGGGCAGAGGGCCGCTTTGTTTTTGGTTTTTACGCACCGTTTTCGCTCAAAACGGCGGTGCTGCTCACAACGGAATGTTAATTCTGTGATCTTCCGTGTACGGCGAAGTGTGGTGATGAATTTTGAGAACAACTCTATATGACTACTGCCGGACGCATGACAGGCCCGAACTGCTTCGGGAGTGGCACCCGGCAAAAAACGCTCCGCTGACGCCGGAGGGGATTACCTACGGCAGCCATCGGAGCATCTGGTGGAAATGCGAAAAGGGCCACGAATGGCAGGCCGCAGTCTACACCAGGACGACTGGGAGCGGCTGTCCCTACTGCATGGGAAAACGGGCCTATCCGGGAGAAAACGACCTGGCCTCTCAGCGGCCTGACCTCGCCGCACAGTGGCACCCGACAAAAAATGGCGATGTGACCCCGGCGAATGTGCGTCTGGGAAGTCATCACATGGCATGGTGGGTTTGTGACAAGGGCCATGAGTGGAAGGCCATTGTGAAATCCCGCGCCATGGGCGGCACAGGCTGTCCCGTCTGCGCCAACCGGCGTCTGGCGCTGGGGGAAAATGACCTTGTTGCCACCCACCCGGAGTTGGCTCGTCAGTGGCACCCGACCAAAAACGGGAGCCTGACACCTCACGACTTGGGAGCCGGAACCCGGCGAAAGGTCTGGTGGCGCTGTGACAGGGGCCACGAGTGGCAGGCGGCGGTGTCCTCCCGCGCCGCTGGCGCGGGCTGTCCCGTCTGTGCGGGAAGGGCCGTTATTCCCGGAGAAAACGACCTGGCCAGCCTGTTCCCGGAGATCGCGGCCCAGTGGCACCCCACTCGTAACGGCAATTTGACGCCGGAGAAGCTGACGCCATACAGCAACAAGAAGGTCTGGTGGTTATGCCCCTTGGGGCATGAATACGCAGCGGCGGTATTCGCCCGGACCACAAGCTATTCCGGCTGTCCCTACTGCGCGGGGCGGAAGGTGCTGGTGGGCTTTAACGATCTTGCCACCCTGGAACCAAAGGTAGCAGCTCAATGGCACCCCACCCTCAACGGGGCGCTGACCCCGGAGCAGGTGACAACGGGAAGCCATAAAAAGGTCTGGTGGGGGTGTCCCAACGGGCATATCTGGAAAGCCGTCATTTATTCCAGAGCGGGGCCAAGCTCGCGCCAATGTGGATGCCCCGTGTGCGCCGGACGGATACAGCCGGAGCGCATGGAACGCTACCGCCTTGCTATGGCGGAGCATGAGAAGTTTCCGCGGGCAGATGTCCCGGAACAAAATAGAGAAAAAATGGAGGTTTAAGCACATGAAGAAGCGATTATTAGCTGTCTTTTTGACAGCGGCCATGCTCCTTTCCGTTTTGCCCGCTTCGGCGCTGGCTGCGGAGGGCGACGGGGACAATTCCGGTCTTGTGTATGAAGACTCGACTGACCCTGTTGCCGATCCCGTCGAGGATACGGAGGACGATCCCACTGACATCCCCGGCGAGCTGGACGAAGGCCCTGTTGAGGGCGAAGGCGATACCACGGTGACCGACCAGGAGCCGGAAGAGCCAGTCGAGGAGCCGACCGCTGAGGAGCAACTGGCCGAACTGATCGCAGCCCTGCCCGACCCGGCCAAGATTGACCCGCTGGACGAGGAACAGATGGAGGCGGTCTACAATCAGATTTCCGCCATTTACGCCTTTGCCGAGGCAAACGGCCTTGGCGACAGAGATAACGGCTTACTCGACGAGGCTGCCAATGCAACCGTCAACGCCGTGATCGCGGCGATGAATTCCGTCCAAACACTGACGGAGCCTGACACAACGATCACTATCGAAGAAGATACCATTTGGAACGATGCCACACCTCTGTCCGAAAATCTGACCGTCAACAGCGGCGTGACCCTGACCATCGGCGCACAGGTGACCATCTCCGGCGATGTGACCATCTCCGGCGGCGGCACCATCAAGAGGGCGGATAGCTATACCGGCGATATTGAGGAGTATACGCAGGATTCTACAGACGCTGACGGAAATCTCTTGCAGAATGCCCCCGAAGCGGCGCACCTGTTCTATGTCCCTGCCGACAACAGCCTTACGCTGACCAATATCACCATCGACGGCAACGCGGGCTGGGAATTGAGTGAAACCGCTCCTGAAATCGGCAATAAAGATAGCACACCTGATACATATAAAGCAGAAGGGTACACGGCGGTTATTGGCGCAATGATCAGAAATGAAGGAACCCTGACCCTGAACACCGGAGCCACACTGCAAAATAACTTCAATTTTTATCAAACTGATAAATCTGGAACCAGCTTGGGCGGCGCGGTCTACAATGCGGGAGAGATGACCGTGAACACCGGAGCGGTTATCCAGTACAATTCCTCCCGTTACGGCGGCGCGATCCGAAACGAAAATGGAAGCAAATTGACCATCGCGGGCGGAGACATTCAGTATAATAACGGCTCCGCCGGTGCGGCTGGTATCATGGCGAACGCCGATATGGAATTTATGATGACCGGAGGCTCGATCAAAGGGAATGGTTCTCCGGTAACTGCCGGCTGGTCCGTTGGCTCCGGTATCTTCCTGGGCAACGGTGTTGTGGCGAACCTTACCGGCGGTTCCATTACCGGCAACAAAGGCTATTCGGGCGGCGCGGGAATTTACATCACCGCCGCTGCGGGGAAGGTCAATATCGGCGCTGTAACCATCTCGGACAATGAGGCGCTGAATAGTGTAACTCCTAACCTAAATATGGGCTTGGGCGGTGCAATTTACTCCCTGGCCTCCGGTGTGACCGTTTCCGGCGCAACGATTTCTGGCAATACAGGCAATCGTGGCGGCGGCGGTATTGCCGTTGGCGGAAGCGGTAAGATGACCATCACAGGGAATACCACGATCTCCAATAACACAGGCGGCTATGGCGGCGGCGTTTATGTCATGGAGAATGCAGTATGCACCATTGAAGGAAACACAAAAATCACAGACAACAAGATTGCCGATACGACATGGTCGCAGTGGGCTTCCGGCGGCGGCATCTATGTTATGACAAACGCGACACTGAATATCTCCGGCAGTGTCACGATCAGTAACAATACCGCGATTGGCACAACATATACCAATAGAAACGGCGGCGGCATCTCCTCCGACGGTACGGTGAATATCAACGGAACTGATGTCAAGATTTCTCACAATACAGGCTATGGCGGCGGCGGCATTCGGGGAAATAGTGGGAGTAACACTACCGTCACAGGAAAGGTTACGATCTCCAATAATAAAGCTACTGCGGCTCACGGCGGCGGCGCTGACTTTGTGGCTGGGAGCTCTGCCAGCTTGACCGGCAGTGAAGTCTTGTTCACGGGAAACACAGCGTCTGCCAATCAAGGCGGCGGGATTCACTTTAACGGCACTGGCGCCAATACGCTTACGTTGGATGGCATCACCGTGAGCGGCGGCGAACTGGCAGAAGGTTTTTCTAACGCCAAATTAGGCGGCGGCATCGCGATCGAAGCCGCTGCGACCCCGGTAACAATCAAAAATGTGACCGTTTCCGGGAATAGTGCCTTGGAAAACGGCGGCGGCATTTGGATAAATGCGGGGAGCGTGAACATCACCGGCTGCACGATTTCCGGCAACACGGCGGCTGCCAGCGGCGGCGGTATTTACACGTATATTAGTACTATAACTTGCGAAATCCAAAACACAGAGATTTCCGGCAATACCGCGAGCAGCACTACGAGTTACTTGGGCGGCGGCGGAATTTACGTCGGGAATGCTACAACGATGATCCTTGAGGATTGCACGATCTCGAATAATACGGCGGCAGCCAGCGGCGGCGGTATCCAGAGCCGCAGTGCTTTGATCATTAAGAATACAGATGTTCAAGGTAATACTGCTACTAATTACGGCGGCGGAATTGATTTGTACGCAGGCACGCTGTCGATCAGCGGTTCTCCTGTCATAATTGGGAATACGGTCAGCAACGCGGAAAATAACGTATATCTGCGGGTATACACTAAGGACAGTATTAGTACGCAGCTTGTCATCACCCTCGCCGACAAACTGACCTCCGGCGCGGCCATCGGCGTGACGACGCAGACGGCCGTAATAGATGGTTCTCCTGTCCCGATCACCACAGCGGAGACAGATACGGACACGACCTATTACAAAGACGCCGCCCAGTATTTCGTCGCGGACGCAAAGCCCACAAGCGGCGGAACCTATCTTGCGGAGGTAGACAGCGAAAAACAGTATGTCAAGCTGTCCTATACCAATGAGACTTATTACAAGGTCACGCTGGAACTGGAGAACATCACCTGTGTGGGCGGAACCGTGACGCAGATCAAAGAAAATGAAACTTACTCTGGCGCTATTCAGGCAAGCACTGGCTATTCCCTGCCGGCGAGCATCGAATCCCTTGAAAACGGAGTAACTTATACCAAAAATGGCAATTTCGCAAGCATTTCTATGACCGTGACTGAGGATACTACAATTAAGGTTGTTGGCGTTGCAAACACTTACACTGTGGCCTTTAACGCCAACGGCGGCAGCGGTGATATGATGCAGAGCCAGACCATGACCTATGATGTGGCACAGGAATTGACTGCTAACACCTATAGCAAGGCCAACTACAACTTCGCGGGCTGGGCTACGAGTGCGGACGGCACTTGCGAACATCCTGACAAGGAATCCGTCAAGAACCTGGCCACCGACAACGGCGTGACCGTGATCCTGTACGCGGTCTGGACGGCCAAGGAGGTTATCAACAAGTTTGACGACACCAACGCGGCCCAGTCCTATACCTATGACGGCTCCCAAAAGACCTACAAGCTGACCAGCGACATTGAGGACTTCAAAATCACCTACAAGCAGGGCGAAACCGAGGTTGAAAAACCGACAGATGTCGGTACCTATGATGTGGTGATTTCCCGCGACGAGGATGACATCTACGCCGCATTTACGCAGACCATCGCTGCCGGCCTTGTGATCACGGCGGCGGACTACCCTGTGAGCATTACGGCAAATGGGGAAACCTCCTTGGCAATAACCGGCTCCGGCACCGTGACGCTGACCGTCACCACTACTGTTGAGGGCATCACCGTGTCCGGCGTGACTTGCAGCGACGAGAGCATTTCTGCGGTAAAGAACGGTGATGGAACCTATTCCGCCACCTTGCCTAACAGCACGAAGACCTATACCTTTACGGCAACGGTGGAGGGTGATACGAGCAACTACGGCGACGGTCCCGCCACCTGCACCGTGTCCGTGACCCGGTACACCAGCGGCGGCGGTGGCGGCTCCAGCAGCTCCACCACCTACACCGTGACCGTGGACAGCACCAAGAACGGCACCGTGACTGTTTCTCCCAAGAACGCCAGCAAGAACACGACCGTGACCATCACCGTTAAGGCTAACGACGGCTATGAGCTGTCCTCCCTGACCGTCACTGACAAGAACGGCGACACCGTGAATCTGACCCGCAAGAGTGATACCCAATACACCTTCACCATGCCCGCCAGCAAGGTGACTGTGGCTGCCAGCTTTACCAAGATCGTGGAGCAGCCCAGCGTCACTTTTGCCGACGTTCTCACCAGCGCCTATTACTATGACGCAGTGGCCTGGGCCGTCGAGAATGGCATCACCTACGGCACCAGCGCCACCACCTTCAGCCCGGATCTGGCCTGCACCCGCGCCCAGGCCGTGACCTTCCTGTGGCGGGCCGCCGGTTCCCCCGCGCCCAAGAGCAGCGTCAATCCCTTTGCCGATGTGTCCGCCAGCGCATACTACTATGATGCTGTGCTGTGGGCCGTAGAGCAGGGGATCACCGTTGGCACCAGCGCTACCACCTTCAGCCCGGACACCACCTGCACCCGTGGTCAGATCGTGACCTTCCTCTATCGGGCCGAAGGTACTGCGACCACCGGCAGCAATCCGTTTACGGATGTTTCTAACAGCGCCTATTACGTTGACGCCGTGAAGTGGGCCGTGGCCGAGAGCGTTACCGCTGGCACCAGCGCTACCACCTTCAGCCCGAATGCCTCCTGCACCCGCGCTCAGATCGTGACCTTCCTCTATCGGGCCTACGCATAAGTCATGCAGGCTCTCGCGGAAACCTTACACAATTAGCTACCGACCAAAGCGGAGGGCGGGACGGCACAGCCGTTCCGCCCTTCCTGTTTGTGCGAAATTTGTCGGAAAATAAGTCTCGCCGCGCAAATTTATTTTTCTGCTCCACCAAAGATCGGGGGGATGGGAATGAACAGACGCCCCTTTTGAGATACCTCCGGGCATACCGCCCACAACAAATTGTTCAAAAGTGCGGAAACTCTACAGTAATAAAATAGATAAGTTCTTTATTCTGATTCAGTACAAATTTTCCGTCTTTATATTCCGGTAGTTCTTCGTGCCTTTGTCTGACATATTCTGACCAAAGTTCAACAAGAGTCAGCCCTATGTATTCAGAGACTTCCATGACAACAACAGTCGATGGGTTGACCAAACCTCTTTCAAGTCTGCGGATAGTGGAAACGCTAAGGCCACAGCCTTTTGCAAATTGGGTAATAGATTCCCCATGTTCTTTTCTGTAAGCAACAACATAATTGCCCAGGATATGACCAAGCAGTTTATCTCTACCCATACAAGAATCCTCCCGCTTTAATGCATCCACCGGATTTGAAATGCTTCTCACAGCGGTATTCCTGGCTGAGCCTTGATTATAATATTTAGTGCTTAGGTTCCGATACATTAAACCAAATCTTGTCACAAAGAATGTAATTGCCAGCCCTGTCTGGCCTTTGCTGAAATAGGAGCATATTCGGCTTAGCTGTCTTCTTTTCCCAGCGTGGTCACAGAAAGGCCGTTGACCTCGACGCTATCCCCAGTCGGAATTAAAAGGTACTTTTTCCCATTAATGACTCGGGTTTCCACCAGATAGCTGGCCTCGGGCGGAATGGAAATAGTGGCTTCTCCCGCCTTGACTTCAAAACGGGCCGAGTCGATCAGATTGACGGGGTTAAGCGCCGCTCCTTCTCCAAACCGCTCACCACATTCCTTGTGGAAGGCCGCAACCCGCTCCTCCGGTACGCCGGCATCAATCAGGATACGACCAATCTCTCCGGTGCTTACCGTCAAAGGCTCCGGGCTCTTGCTTTCTTTGTGCTGCGTAATCCGATCCAGAAACTGCTCATGGACAGCCTGGGCCACTTCGATGCTGCAAGCGTCTTCCAGTCCTTCCGCAAGCGCGGCTTCAAAGGCCTCTCTCTGCTCGGCGGCGGACATAGGCGGCTCTACCTTGAAAACCGCATCGATGAACTCCTGATGAAGCTCTCCGGACTTACGGGAGTAAAAGAGCGCGTTATAGATGTTGGCAGCTCTGTCATCAAAGGCGGGGAACAGAAAGCCCAGTTCCGGGGCGGAAACTGTCTGGCCGGCAGCACAGTGGAACTCATTGTCCCCAGGAAAATACCCCAGTACCACTTTGCCCTCTTTCACCGGGCAAACGCAGCAGACAATGTAGGAAAACACCTCATCGGAGGCGTCCGCCTGTACCTCATCATCCTTGCCGCGCCGGGGAACATCATAGGCATCGTGGGCCAGCAGAAGCAAATAGTTGGTGTCTCCCATATCCAGCGTATCAATAACCTTGCGGTAGAATGCCTGACGAGCCTCGCTGTCCTTAAGTGCGGAGGAGCGCAATGCGGAGAGAAGGCGATGCTCCTCGCTGTCCATGACCTGTTCCGTAGAAAACACAATATCAATCAGGTTTTTACCCAGCGTGCCGGACAGCGCCTTTTTCAGAAGGCCCAGATACTTCTCTGCCTCTTCCTGGGGCATCATGCCAAGAGATTCATCCAGGTCGGAAATGATCTCATGGCTGCTATTGACAAAACAGCCGTAGATACGGCTGACGGCACTTTTCTCTGGGCGCCAGCGGCGGCGCAGCTCGCTCAATTCTTTTTGGTTCATAAATCCTCGCTTTCCAAGCCAGCCCACAATGTTCAGATATGGGCGGCTCACGTTGGTACCATAAGTTATGCGCCCACCATTGTACCGGAAATTCGACGAGAATGCAATCCTGGCAGACGGGGTTGTTGAATAGGCACCAGATGCATCAGGATCGCCATGTGAGTCGATAAATTCTTATACAAACGCCGCCGTATGTGCTATACTAAGGTTGATCGTGGGGTGGTTCCGGTGCTTGAAAACAAAAATCGTCTGCTGTTGCAGAAAGTCTTTAACGCACTGCAAGAAAAAAGGTATCATCCCATCGGTCAGATTGTCGGGTACATACTAACGGAAGACCCCACCTATATCACCAATCATAACGGAGCACGTCAGCTCATACGCAGAATTGACCGTGACGATCTCCTGCGGGATATTGTCGCAGCCTATTTCAACCGCGAAGAAGCCGTACACAACAGAATGGACTCGTGATATATGTTTCCTGGAAACAGAGTTTTCTTTTGATGAACGCAACAAGCAAATTGATACAGGAGGATGCAAGATTGGCCTTGCATCCTCCTTCTTGTGGATCATCAGCAAATATGATAGATATTTGCTGACATTTTACATTTGCCTCGCTACCGGCTTTGCAGCTTGATCGTCACAGTTCCGTCCTCTGCGATGTCCAGGTGCATGGGTTTGATGAATTTCTGGTAAAACCGCTGCTTTTCATCCGCTGACATATCTACGCGCGTCACATTGTAGACCTGCTCCATCATTGTATTCACATTGAGCGTCAGTGCCTTATCTAAGTAGCGGTATGTCTCCTGAAGCAGGGCGTTTGTTTTAATATCCTCACAGTCACCTGAGTAGAAGTCATCCAGATAGCAGAAATTGATCCCCGCATCGGACATTGCCGCCTTAAAGCCGCCTCCGACGTTTTCCCGCTCGACCATCACAAGGAACCGGGCCTCCGGCAGAGAACTAATCAGGCCCCAGTAGTCGGAGTCGCTGGACACAAGAACAAAGGAATCCACCTGATTTTGATAGAACTCCCGGCAGGTTCCCGCAGTCAAGCGCACATCTACAAGAGATTTATTCTGCTTGATGCGCTCAATCAGGATATGTTCAATGGGAACGTCAATGTAGGCGTCCAGAATCCCCCAAGCACTGGAGGTGTGTACGTCGTCGTACAGAATGATTTTAACGATCTTCTCCATCGCCTCGCCATCCAACGCCCGCAGAGCGGCGCAAAAGCGGTAAGGGTCTGAATTTTCGCAGTCCACCACCATGACCGTCCGGTTGCTCTCCCACAGGAATTGATGGATAGAGGCTTTTGTCCGATCTCCCGCCATGGTGACCTTGCTGAAATCAGTAAATTCATCCTGGTTCCAGCGGTACAGCAGCGTGACAAAACGCTTGTCCGAAAACAGAATATTTCCTTCGTCCGCCGGTATCCAGTTGATATACATTTGATACGGATAAAGCGATTTGAACCTATAATATAAGTCGGATGCCGCACGTGTGCCGTCCTTCGTCAATCCATTCGGCATGATAAACAAATTTTTGAGATAGGACCAGTTGAGCCATAGCGGAAACACCTCCTTGCAGTTATTGATGCGATCCAGAATCAGACGGTTTATGTCGATGATATACTGAACCGGCCTGTAATTGGCCTTGAGCAGAGATACGCCGTCCTCCGCCAGCTGGCTGATGCACTCCTGGGGAATCAGCTCTGGCAGGCTGTGCAGATTTTTCAAGTCCCATTTCATGCCTGCGTTGATGGTCTTAAAATTTTGCTCAATCGCGGTGCGGAGCCGGCAGAGGTTGCGGATGATTCTGGCGTGGCGGTTGCGATCCATCTCCTCATAAATTTCGAGTTTGGGCGGTTCGTACTCATTTTCAAATATTCTTAACGGCACGCCGATCAGATAAGCCACTTTGGAAATCAAAAAGTATGTACTGTAATTGCTTTGTATGCGTTCTCCCACTGTCCGCCCCGGTGGCCCAGTATTTCGTGCTACTGTCGCATCCATTTTATCACCGCCTTCAACAATATAGCTTTTATTATACAGACCAAATATGTCGAAATATACACCGCAAGGTAAAAAGAACAGTTTATGATCTTAGGCAAAGGTTTTCCAGCCCAGTCCATCCGCTTTCTCCCGCTACTCATCTATATCATTCTTCTGGTAATCTTCAAGATATGTGTCCAGGAAGTTTAGGCAATAATCCGCATCCACGTCCAAGTTTTTAAGTATCTCTGTGATCCTGCGCCGGGCCTCTTCCATCTCATCTTCTGATAATTTGGAAAAGTAGTGTTCCTCACGCTTCTTATCAAACCGGATGTCGTTGATGATCTCATTGAACAGTACGTCCAGCAGCTTATCCACAGAATGGATGACCACCAGACCCTCGCCGTCAGGATCATTTACCTGTATTCTGAAATAGCCGATCTTGTCTGAATAGACAATATCAAAAAATGTGTGATTGGATATATAATCGTGAAATACCTCGAAGATATTGTCCAGCCGTTGTTTTTCATCTGTCGAATAAATCATAGCATCCTCCGCTCATAAAGACTTTATTTTTCCGTTTTAGTTGTATTATCCTTAAAATTTAAAAAGTCAGTTCCTTCATCCTGCGTGATTCGAATCATATTCTGCGGACTTCCGTTCAGCTCAATTTCATGGCCAAAGATTTTCAGCAGAAGACCCAATGCGTCATGGCATCCCGCCTGTTCCTCTGTGTTATAGACGGCAGCGTACTCAGGATGATGTGACCAGATCGCGTTCATCAGCGCGGCCTCGTTGACCCTGCCGCTCTCCTTCCATTCATTCCGGAGTAATAGCAGTTCAAACAAGGGAACGCAGCTGTCGTACTCCGAAAAGAATATGTAATCTGGTGTATCTTCGTCCTCTGGTGGTTGGTCATGCTCCGCCTGACAAGAAAATCTCATGGCAAAGTCAGAAAGTTCTGTCCAAATCGGATAGCAAAGGCTCAGAAACGGCCCGTCCCGCTCCGTCTCAATCCAATAAACGCCATTGTCAATAACATGGTGCCGCAGAACAGAGCCGCCTGGGGTTACAGTCGGCACCGGATATGGCCCAAAGTATTCCGGGTGAAGCTCCCTGTGGAACGCTTTAATTTCATGAAGCGTTTCTCCATCCGGCAAGGGGATTCCATGTTCAGTACGGTATCTTGCGATTTCATATTCAATGATCTTATAGCCGCCGCGTTCCTCATCCATGGAATAAAGCAAAATCTCCGGACACCCTGGAAGGGGACGTCCGTATTTTTTTGCCTTTTGGGGAATGACCGGTGTATCTGCCGCGATCACGTAATACTCCCGGGCAAAAAATGGATCTTTATTTTCCCGGACTGCTACATAGTAAACGCCCGGGCATTCCTCCCTGGCCTTGCGAATATCTCCCAGCGCATCTTCTATGCGAAAGAGCAGCTCACTTTCCTGCTTTGGTACTGTTTCATGTTCCATATCGTTCCTCTTTCTATCTTAGCGGAGGTGATTGTGGCAGCCTCAATGGGATGCTGGCGCCTCCGATTTTTCGGTATCCTCTTCAAACGCTTCACCCAGCACAGAGCTGAACGGGATCGGGTCTTTATTCGATTTCGAGAAAATGAAGCAGTCAGCTTTTGACTGGTTGGGCCAGCACACCCGCAAAATCGCGTAGGCAATGATGTTTCCAGCAGCTACAACCACATTCTTGACATCTGCGCTGGTAAGCAGTTCATCCTGCGCTTCCTGTTTCGGGTCGAGTACAAACAATGGAATTATGGTAGGCACGACGAGGGAAACAACTGGGACGCCCAGCACTGACCAGTCCACTTTCCGCCCAGACAGATAAGAGTTTACGCCCCCAGCAGTGGAAAGCTGGATCGTTCGGGACAGCCGGGAGATATCTTGGGCTACACTGGAGTCTATCAGAAGCACGCAGTCCGCCTCGACCGCTTTTACCACTCCGGCCACGGTTTTCTCCGTATCTATGTTTGTGGTCAATGAAACGCCTGGCTCAAAGGAGCATACGTTGCGGAAATTACCTTCTATGTCGGCATACACCTTCAAAGGCAGGTTATAAGTCACCTCCGGCCCCAGGGAATCGGGAGGATAACGCCTGTTGCCCATTCCACAAATACACAGCTTCCCGTGGTAGTAGGGACTTAGCACCCGATCCAGCACCTCCACCAGACACTCGCCAACAGGGAGCACGTCCCCCAGCTTGTCCAGAGTGGTTTGGGCCTGTATCGTGATATAGGTACCAATGGATTTCCCCAGAGCCTTTGCCTCCTGCTCCGACCGTACAGTTACTGTTGTCACTTTACAGTCATACAGCGTTTCTTCGCTGAACATCATTCCATCCATATCTGCCAATGCTTTTCCTCCTTTTTGAAGGCACTACTTCAGGGAATAATAGTCATCGTGATCACTCAAATGTCTGTCCTGTATAAAGCGGCAGATCTTTTCTTCCATAGATTGCTGTCCACAAAACTCAGCTCCCATCTTCATGCTTCCGACCGATAACATAGCAAAGTGTTCTCTAACAGTACATCTACGTGGACTATTTCCGCAAAAAAAGAACCTATAATACATAGTACAGTTATAGGGACGAAGGAGAGGTGGGGTATGCAGCTAAATGAAGCAGTCAGCAAGCGGCTGTTGGAATTGTTGGACGAGCGCAGTATGACGCAATATCAACTATATATGAAAAGCGGGGTTCCTAAATCTACAATCGCAAATCTGGTAAACTGCGCTTATCCATCCATGAAGCTACGTATTATCCATGAGTTGTGCCAGGGTTTTGGAATTGATTTGTGTGACTTTTTCTCCTCTCCGCTATTTAAAGAATCTAATTTAGAGCCATAAACTCCAATGCTGTTTCGGTGTTGGAGTTTTTCTTTTCCAAGTAGACCTCTGTACTCAATTTCTCCCCCCAACATTAATTCTTTGTTTTTTCAATTCAAAAATAAATTCTAATGAAAAGTCGCATAAGAGTGTAGCGTCACTCAGTTTGAGAAAGTTAAGCGGCACACCATATCTCCTAAACTGACGATCCGTTTCTAATTTTTGGACTACCTGCTGATATATTTCATTCTGATACTTTTTGACTTCGCCTTGCAGGGCACCCCATGAGTTGAACTGATAGCGTGGGAGGCCAACGGTTACACGAATACGGTCAAATGTATTTATATTGTCGTTGCCTGGAACACGCTCATATACAGGCGGGGCTATGTACTGTATAAGTTGGTCGAGGGGAGATTGTTCCTGCGGAACATTATGCGTTAGCTCTGTTTTTAGAAAAATTCCAACACACTCTTTCAGCGTCATTCCGACTTCAAATTGGGGTGTAGCTTTAATCCAGACTCCCGAATTGAAAAAGGCCGTGTCTGGGCCTTTGATTGTAAAGATACGTTTTATTTTCCCCTTATACGGAAATACCTGAGCCCCTTTATCAAGAGAATAAATTTCGTTTTGGTCAAAATAATATGTGTTCCCTTTGCGCTGTCGAATAGGCTGATCGATTACACCATTGTTGATTAGGAAATCCCGTGTCATGGAAATCAGTTCCGAATCAGGGATGCTTTGCAGGTATTCATCCATTTCTGGCAACAGAAATTCCCCCACATTTCCATCCAGTCTGCCAGCGATGGTAAATTTACTGACTGCCCGTGTCCAAATTCCCTCGTCAATGAAAGACGGAACCCATATCGGCTCATCTGCCTGTTCATGAGCAGAGTCCCACTTGATACATACCCAATCATCTCCGTAGTCGATCACCCGGAGCCAAACATCGCGTTTATGGCGGCTTTTCTTTGCGATTATTTTACCTGCAATGCCATCAGCAATTAGGTTTTGAGTAATTGTTTTCGCCACTATGCTCAAAGCACAGCCTTTTCCTGTTGTTTTATCTATGTCCATAATGTTGTCTCCGTTTGGCAAGGACAATTTTGTATTTTTGATATTTCAATTTTTCTTATTTTATCACACTTGCGAAAATGCTGCAATATAATACCTAAATACAACATTCATACGTGATGAAAAAATGAGTACTATATATTCATCACATATGAATGAGGTGAAAGAAGTTGGGCAACCGTTCGGAGTACTCAATGGGTGAGGCCCAATTTTTAAGAAACATCGGGTTCCGTATTCAATACTTTCGACGAAAAGCAAATTTGAGTCAGGAGCAGTTAGCAGAAAAGAGTAATTTAAGCTACTCTACTATTAGCCATATTGAAGCGACAGCGTGTTATACAATGTCGTTGCGAACAATCTACCGCATTTCTAAAGCCCTTGATGTGTGTCCATATCAGCTTTTGTTCTTTGAGTAGCAGCTTCGAAAATACTGCATTAAAATGCCAAAATAAAACGTTCAAAAGCAGGAATAATACAAGTAGAATATTGTTATTCCCCATGATGAACGGATGTGATAACATGGATACAAGTTTACGATATGTAGGCGGTGAAGCCGACTTCTTAAAAAATATTGGTTTCCGTATCCAGTTTTTCCGTAAGAAATCAGGGTTAAGCCAAGATGAGCTTGCAGAGAAAACGGGTTTAAGTTATTCTACGATTAGCCACATTGAGTCTTCTGCTCCCTATCCAATGTCACTTGTAGCTATTTATCATATTGCAGATGCTTTAGGTGTTGCACCGTATCAGCTTTTGAAGTTTGATTAAAGAGCCTTTCAAATTAAAAGCCTGGGTTAGCATTACGCTGATCCAGGCTTGTTTTGGTCATTGAGATAAATAAAATGACAATTCCACCATAAAACGGTACTATAAAGCCTGATACTGCTAAAACCAGTGTCAGGTTTTATTTTATCAGGGAGGAATTTGAAGTGAAAATTGTCTCTTGGAATTTGAATGGGTTGCAGGCAACGCTGCAGTCCGGGGCATTCCGGCATATCGCTGCGAGATGTCCAGACATCCTGTGCTTACAGGAAATCCGAACAAAGCAGGAGCCTATCGTATTGAACGGGTACGAACACATCTGGAATCACTGTCAAAAAGATGGTTATGCCGGGACAGCGATCCTGTGCCGGCAACCACCCTGTCATATCTGGCGGGGGTTTGAGGACGGGAAAACAGATCCAGAGGGACGCCTTCTAACCATTGAACTTACCTCCTGCTTCGTTATAAATGCCTACGTCCCCAACTCCCAGAAGAACTTGAAGCGGCATATGTACCGGATGGAATGGGACGAGCGGTTTCGGGAGTTTGTGTGCAATCTGCGGGACGAAAAACCAGTGATTATCGCTGGAGATTTTAATGTTGCCAGAGCGAATATTGATATTTACCCAGAGAATATACGGCAGTACTGGGCCGGACAAGGATATGCCTCAGACGAGCGTTCTAATTTTGAAACATTGATTGAGTGCGGCTTCACCGATGCTTTTCGTCGCCTGCATCCAACCGAAAGAAGCTATACCTGGTGGAGTAACCGGCTCAATAAGCGTCAGCAGGATCGCGGCTGGCGTTTGGATTACTTCCTTGTGGACGATGACCTGCGCCATGAAGTGAAAGCCGTGCGGCATTTAAAGGAAATCTACGGCTCTGATCACTGCCCCATTGAACTGGAGATCCGGCTATGAACATTGAGTTTTCAGACGGTTATCTGGCATCCATCTGGGAGAAAATCGACTGGAACGCCGCAGAAAAAAAGCTGTCTGATTTGCAGGAGAAGTTGACCATCGCGGCGTTTCGCCGGAATAACAGGGAAATTGTGAATCTCCAGAAACAGATTGTCCGTGATCTTGACATCAAATGTCTGGCAGTCCGTCATGTGGCCAATTCAACGTCCAGCCCCGGAGTAGACGGTGTCAAATGGCGCTATCCGGCAGAACTGATGCGAGCGGCATTATCTCTGACTTCCAAAGATTATCACGCTTCGCCGCTGCGACAGATCTGTCTGGTCGCAAAGAACACAGGAAAGGAACGGCGGCCACAGCTCCCCACCTACTATGATCGGGCCATGGGTGTTTTGTATGGGTATTCCCTGATCCCAGTAACGGAGGCCTGGGCCGAGCGGAAGTCTTTTGCGTTCCGTCCTGGACGGTCTACACAGGATGCCCACGCCTATATATTGGAGGCGTTAAAGGGAACCGATGCGCCGGATTATGTAGTTTGTGGGGACATCAAAGCCTATTACGCTCATATTCAGCATTCATGGCTTCTGAAGAACGTGCCAATGGACAAGCGGGTACTGAGTGAAATGCTGAATGCGGGAGTCGTCTTTGCCGGTGAACTCTTTCCTCGGGATGGAGAGGGGATTTCAGAGGGGGCCAATCTTTCCCCATATCTCGGCAACTTCGTGCTGGATGGGTTGCAAAAGCATATTTATCAGGCCCTCCATGGCACGACCTCTCCAAAGGACTTCGCGAATGGAAATCTGATTCGGTTTGCTGATGACGTGTTAATCACCGCCCGCTCTATGGAGGATGCGGAACGGATTCTGGAATGTCTGGAAAATTTCCTTGCTGTCCGGGGACTCAACCTGTCGAAAGAGAAAAGTCGGATTTGTGCTGTGGCCGATGGCTTTACATTTCTGTCACGCACCTACATACGGCGCAATGGGCTGACGTACTCCTATCCCTCTGATCCTGCGGTGGAGCGGTTCATAAGCGAGCTGCGAACAACCATCATTTCAAATCGTAAATCTCAGCGTCACCTGATCCTGACGCTGAACCGCAAGCTGAAAGGCTGGGCCGGCTACCATCGGTACAGCGACGCAGAACAGGCTTTCCGGCAGGTAGATGTGGCCGTTCAAGCAGCTTTGCTGGAGGCCGCTATCGCAAAGCACCCGCGTCTTGCCTTGCCCAAAATAAAGGCAAAATACTGGTATAAGGAAGCAGATGGGCGGCATTGCTATGCCTTGCCCGATGATAAAAGCGTCCGGGTGATTCGCCTGGAGGATACCCTGCTGATTACCCACAGTAAAATCAAGACCAACGCAAATCCCTTTGTGGAGCGGGATTATGCGGAGAGCAGGACGCACATGAGGGAGGTTCAGAATGTAACGGGGCCATACCGCGCTATATGGAAGCGGCAGAGCGGTTACTGCCATTACTGCGGACGTCCAATTCTGAGCGATCAGCCCCGTACAGTCGTTCAGCTTGATCTCAGCCGTCCGCCATCCGTCAAAAACTCCGCCTATATCCATAAGCTGTGCGAACCAAACGAGTTTGAAATCGTGCGCACCATGGAGGATATTGATTCCATGACCACCTACGATGTTCTTCGAGTGTTGGAGCAAGTTGCGGGAGCACCGAAAAAGGGTAGCAGGGTCAAGAAAGATATTGAGCCAGATTGGAAGCACTATAAGCTCAAACAGTATTTCGAAAAGTGTACCGCTGCTTCTGTCACGCTGACTTTCCAACAAATTGAGGAAATTGATGGTCGTCCCCTTCCTAAATCGGCGTGGCAGTCTAAGAATTGGTGGTACCCAAGAGGAAACTGCAACATGATTGCGGAGGCATGGATCACAGAGGGCTATTCGCTCCGCTCCTTTGATTTGGAGGCAAAAAAAATCACACTGCACCGTGACAGCGAGGGGATGTCTAAGCTGGATATTCCAAAGGAGTTGACAGCTGGAAAAATTCCGGATGACGCTAAATTTGAGTTGGAACGGCATATGCAGTACATTATTGAAAAGTATATGCTCTGAAAGGCCAAACTTATCTTGCTTCAATCGCCAAAGCCAATCGAACAAATCTTCGATTTTCCGGCTTGCCATATAGATTATGCGGCCGTGATATGCTATAATAAGTTCATATCGCAGACGGGAGATAGTGCAATGGCAATCGAGAACGGCGAGTGGATCATGCGTGGCCTGGAGTGGGACGACCCCAGCCGCATCCAAAGCTGGGAAGAATTGATCGACTGGATCAACGAGATCGGGTTCCTTCCCCTGTTCAAAAATGAGATCCACGGCTTTTCTGCGGAGGAGAACACCTCCGATCTCTACTGGTGGACTGGGGATGAAGCGCAGGACCCGTGGGAGTGGCGGGAGCTGATCGCCCGCAGCGGCCAGGTGGCCTACGGCAAATTCTTCGGCAAAAAGGCGGGCTTCATCTCAAAAGCGTGGTTTCCCCACTTTGCCAACTACCGGCGGGACGGCTACGACTTTGACAGCCGCTGGGACGAGGAGCTTGCCAGTATTCGCTGCAAGCGGGTCATGGATCAATTCGAGCATAAGGACGAACTGTTCTCCTTTGAGCTGAAGCGGCTGGCTGGCTTTGGCAAGGAGGGCGAAAAGAACTTTGAGGGGATCGTTACCGACCTCCAGATGCAAGGTTATCTGCTGATCCGGGACTTCCGCAGGCGCATCAACAAGAAAGGGCTGGAGTACGGCTGGCCCATCTCCGTCTACTCCACGCCAGAGGCTCTGTGGGGTTATGACCACATCGCCACCGCCTACCGGACCGATCCGGCTGCGTCCAGAGAGCTGATCTACCAGCAGGTGCGGAGGAACTTCTCGGAGGTGGAGGATCTGGAACTGGACGTCGTTCTGGGCTGAGCGCCCATAATCCCGCACGGTGTAAGGCATACTACGAAAAAGGAGGCAACCGGGGCATGAAAAATCGAACCTGTCTTTGCATAGACCTCAAATCATTTTACGCCTCGGTGGAGTGCGTGGAGCGGGGCTTGGATCCCATGACTACCAATCTGGTGGTGGCAGATAAAAGCCGCACGGAAAAGACGATCTGTCTGGCCGTGACTCCCTCTCTCAAAGCCTACGGTATCTCGGGCCGGGCGCGGCTGTTCGAGGTCGTCCAGCGGGTAAAGGAGGTCAACGCCCAGCGGCGGCGCTGTGCCCCCGGCGGGCAGTTCACCGGTGTCTCTTGGAACGACCCGGAATTGAAGAGACATCCGGAGCTGGAGCTGGACTACATCGTGGCCCCGCCGCGGATGGCCCACTATATCAAGTGGAGTACCCGTATCTATCAAGTATATCTGAAGTATGTGGCCCCGGAGGACATCTTTCCATACAGCATCGACGAGGTGTTCATGGACATCACCGATTATCTGGATACCTATCAGCTGACGGCGCGGGAGCTTGTCCGGAAGATGATCCTGGATGTGCTGGAAACAACAGGTATCACCGCCACGGCGGGCATGGGAACGAATCTGTACCTCGCCAAAGTCGCCATGGATATCGTTTCAAAGCATATCCACCCGGACGGGGACGGTGTGCGGATCGCCAAGCTGGACGAGATGACTTACCGGCGCCTGCTCTGGGAACACCGCCCCCTAACAGACTTCTGGCGGGTTGGGCCGGGTTACGCCCGAAAGCTGGAGGCCAACGGCCTATATACCATGGGGGACATTGCCCGATGCTCCATCGGCAAAGAGATGGACTACTATAATGAGGAGCTGCTGTACAAGCTATTTGGCATCAACGCAGAGATTTTGATCGACCATGCCTGGGGCTGGGAGCCGTGTACCATCGCGGATGTCAAAGCCTATAAGCCGGAAAACAAGAGCATCGTCTCCGGGCAGGTTCTCCAATGCCCGTATGGGTTTGAGAAAGCGAGGCTGGTGGTGCGCGAGATGGCGGACGCTTTGTCGCTTGATCTGGTGGATAAAGCACTGGTGACTAACCAAATCGTGCTGACGGTGGGCTATGACCGGGAGAATCTGGACGATCCTCAGCGGCGAAAGGGCTATGCGGGAGAAATTACTACAGACCGCTATGGGCGGAAAATCCCCAAGCACGCCAATGGCACCATCAATCTGGACCGATACACTTCTTCCGCAAGCGAGATCATCCGGGCGGCGATGGAGTTGTTTGACCGTATCGTGGATAAAAAGCTGCTGGTGCGGCGGCTGAGCATTTCCGCCAACCACCTGATCTGCGAGGCGGATGCGCCCAAGAAGGCTGCGGCGGAGCAGATGGACCTGTTCACCGATTATGCCGCCCGAGACGAACAGCGCAAAAAGGCAGAGGCCGCTCAGGCCCGGGAGCGAAAAATGCAGGAGGCCATACTGAGCATCAAGAAGAAATACGGCAAGAACGCCATCCTCAAAGGTATGAATCTGGAGGAGGGCGCAACGGCTCAGGAGCGGAATAAACAGATCGGTGGACATCATGAGTAAACGGCGCGAGGTCTCTACGGAGTTATCCGCTTATCAATGATATAAGAGTGAAAAAGAGATTGAGGTGCAATTGACATATCGAGTTTGCTGATGGAAGGAAGGGACAGGTTTGGAGAACACAGATAAATATAACGACATCATCCATCTTCCCCACCCGACCTCCGCCAGGCATCCCCGGATGCCTCTCAGCGACCGGGCGGCGATCTTCAGCCCATTTGCTGCGCTGTCCGGCCACGGGGCCGCCATTGTGGAAACGGTGCGGCTGACCGAGCGGCGTGTTGAACTGGATGAGGACATCAAAGCTGCATTGGATGCGAAACAGCAGTACTTGGAGACAATGATCGACCAGCTGCCAGAGATCACGGTTACATGGTTCAAACCAGACGCGAAAAAGGATGGCGGGAGTTATGCTACAACTACAGGCATCTTGAAGCGGACAAAAGGTATTGAGCGGGTTATGATCCTGGCAGACGGCACAAAAATCCCGCTGGATGATATTATCAGCATTGAGGGAGATTGTTTTCCAGCTGCGTTAAATGATAACTTCTGAACTCGACACTCTGCTGCACGAAGTGATGTGGCAGCAGTTCTCTGCATAGCTGCCAGACCAGAGAATATTTCAAAAGCAGTAGCCAATTTTAGGCAGAGTACGATAAACGAACGAGCGGGAATGAAGTCTGAAAGGCCGCAAAGCCTTGAAAACACTGGCTTTTTCGCCACCCACCACCCTCCGTGGCAACGATTTGGCAACAATCTTGCCGCCCTGGAAACGGTCAAGGCGGAAAAACAAAGCCAGGTGGAGGGGCAGGAGCGGCGGCTCAAGGAGCTGGCCCCGGCAGTGCAGAACATGGAGCGACTGGCGGCGGACTTCTCCGCCGACTCGGAGGAAATTCTCCCGGAGGCCGGGACGCTGGAGAGCGCCAAGTCCTACCGGGAGAAAAAAGCCAAGCCCCTGCTGGCCCAAATTGTCAAGGTAATGCGCTCCGTATACCGGGCCTACATCGAACTGAAAGGGAAGTTTGACCGCCTGCAAGGGGATTACGGGCGGGTATGTGAGAGCAACGCCCGCCTGTCCGACCGCTTGATGGAAGTGAAGATGGAGAACAAGAAGCTGCGGCAGATCTCCGCCGACTATGAGCGGGTCAAGCAGGTCTTTGGCTCCCAGGAAGTAGAACAGGCGGTGGAGGCCGACAGACGGCGGGAGCAGGCGGAGAAGGCCAGGAAACGGCCCCGGCGCTCTTTCAGTCGGGATGAACGGTAAGAGAAGTAGATTTATTGTGATATACTATTCTCAAATAGCAGAACGACAATCGGGAATTATTTTAATGCGTCTTAGGCGGATAAGACGCACTCGACAAATTTGAAGCTGTAATCATAAGAATTCCATTATTTTTTTTGCAAAATCAACAGCCGCTTGCTTTTTTGTTTCACTCATGAAAGTGCTTTTATATCCATTATCATGTTCGGTAAGCATTCCTAAATAGTTTAACTGCGAATGCTTGCAGTATCTTATAAGTCCCTGTTCCCAAAGGTCTGCCCCCTTTTCTGCTGGATAACCACAGGTCACGATAGATGTGACTTTTTTCCCTTTCCAAAGCGATGGGCCTTTTTCTTCACCATAATACTTGTTCATACCATATACAAAACGGTCAAGCAGACTTTTCATCGGAGGCGTACAGTACCATGAATAAATTGGCGTGGCAAGCACAATCATATCGCAGGCCAGCACACGGTCAAAAAGATCATAAGCATCGTCATGAAAACGACAACCGAAACAGTCCCATGTTTGCTGGCAGGTACGGCAAGCTGTACAAGCGGCAATATTTTTCTCATACAGCCAAATTATTTCACATATATAGTTGTTATTTTCAAGTTCTGTGATAAAAGGTTTCAGTAATGCCTGTGTGTTTCCATTTTTCCGTGGGCTGCCCATTAAAATACAGACTTTCATATTGGCGCTCCTTCTTCATTTTATTTGAATCTTATGTAGTCAATTCAAAATACAAGTTGGACGAGAAGCATATAGCAGACAGTCCCCCCAGCAATAGATAACAGCATTTGTCGCTTCCATTTATGTAATGCCAATGTAACAATGACTGCAATAAATTCTGGTAAGCCGTGACTTCCAGCAAAAATGTCTACATTTTTCAGACAATATATCACCAGCATCCCAAAAATAGCAGAAGGCAACGCTTTTCCAAGATACTGAATGTACTTAGGCGTTGGCTTTTTTGATGAAAAAACCACAAACGGTAAAAATCTTGTGGCCATTGTTCCGAAAACACAAACTGCGATTGTGATGATTTCTTGAGAAAGTGTCATGAAAATTCCTCCTCTCTTTCAATGGAACCCTTAAATACTGTCAGACACACGAGAATGCAGAGCATTGTAGGAATCATGAAGTTGTCAACATCGAATAGCACACGGCAAAGAATCGTGCTGCCCAAGCCAATAAAAGCAGTGCAGTGCTTTTTTTCTTTCAGCCATTGTTCCATAAAAATCACGACAAACATAGCAGTCATTACAAAGTCCAGTCCGGTCGTGTTAAAATTGAGCAGAGAGCCTACCAGACCACCAATCGTTGCACCGGAGAACCAGTAAAAATGATTTAGAAGAGTAACGAAAAACATAAACCATCCTCTGTCAACATCTGTCGGAATGTCTGCCGTATAGTTAATTGAGAATGTTTCATCACACATACCAAAGATCAGGTAAAACTTTTTCCATCCCAGCCCTTTGAACTTGTCTAACATTGAAATACCGTAAAATAAATGTCTTGCCTGAATGATAAATGTCATGATAAGACACTGTATGGGCGCAAATGGAGCAAGGAGCATAGTAACCGCTACAAACTCTAAAGAACCGCCAAAGATCGTAAGGCTCATAAGCATGGGATACAAAAAATCAAAGCCAGAAACATTCATGTAGATACCATAAGCAAGTCCCAAAAACCAAAACCCGGCAAAAATCGGAATCGTAAATGGAAAGGCGGCTTTTAGTGCTTTTAATTTCATGATAGAATTCACCTCTTGAAAATATAATAAACAAAGTGTAAAATATAATTAGAATTATATCAGCGTTAGTTATAAAATTCAAGTCGTAAATTATATTTTACAGAGGTGCTTATGGAAATCGGCGAAATTATTGCTATAAATCTGAAACGGCTACGGGAAGAAAGAAATCTTAGTCTGGGACAATTAGCTGACATGGCAGGAGTAAGCAAGGTGATGCTATCACAGCTTGAGAAAGGGACATCTAATCCAACAATCAATACGGTATGGAAGATTACCGGGGCGTTGCAGCTTCCATACACAAGTCTTCTGGAATTACCGGAAAGCGAAGTTGTCCATGTAAAAAAGAAGGATATTCATGACTTGAGGGAAGATAAGTACCATATATTCAGTTACTATGCAAAAGAAGCAAACAGGCCATTTGAATTATATCAGATTGAAATGGATGCTGGATGTGTGCATGAGTCGATTGGTCACTCAACGGATAGTTCAGAATACATTATGGTAATCAGCGGTAAATTGGAATTGGAAGTAAATGGTGAGAAGTATATATTAGAGCCAGATGATGGTTTTTGTTTTGATGCTGCCGCACCCCATATTTACAGGAATATGGCGAATGAAAAAGCGAAAGTATTTTTGATGATTTACTATATGCCATGAGATGGTTAAGTTGAATTAAGTTCCATTGATTACAAAAAATTTACTTTTGTTGGGTTAATCTAACTTCGCCTCATTGGTATAATGCGTATTTGCTAACTTCAATCAGTTGGGAAGATAGCAACCCCAGCCGGGGCTATCAATGGTCGAGATAAACGGCGCACAAGTGCGCCGCCATTGACCGCCCCACCCGGCCTTGCTTTAGGGTAATCAAGGCGGGCAAGCCCCAAGGGTGCTTGCCCGCATCTTTTGATTTTAGATCGGGGCAGTTGTCGAAATGCGTCTCACCGTGCGACCAATTTCCACGGTGGGCACCGCCCGCCGCTTCTCCCTCTCCACCAGGAAGCGTTCACGCTCCCTGGTGGGGGTCGAAATCAGTCTCCATTTGAGACTGATTTCGACTAAAACTTACATCAAATCGAGGCAAGCTTTGACAAGCTGTGCAAGACGCAAAAATAGTTGCAATCCACCGCATTATATAGTAAAATATAACTGTAAACCACTTGAAAAGACTGCAAAAGAGCCGATTTCGTGGCAACGATATGGCAACAGGAAATCGGATAGCCCATGCTTTAGCGGTAATGGAAAGATTATAAATATTGTGTGCTAAATTGCCCTAACAAATCCGTTTAGGAAAGGCTTGTTAGGAGCGAGGATGAGTATGAGCTATTTTTTTGGATTCAATACGCCCGAAAATCAAAAAAAGAAAAGGAAAGCAGACCTAAACGAGATTGGAGAAAAAGTCACATCATTCTTTTGGGATATAGCCCCTGCAAACGGATTCGAGTGGCGGGAAGGTCAGCAGGATATGTCCTTTGAAATCCTGGATGCTCTCAAACGTGACCAACACTTCGCGGTAGAGGCCGGAGTTGGGATCGGAAAATCCTTTGGATACTTAGTCCCAGTTTTGCTGTATAGCAAAAAGATGAGAAAGCCAGTGATTGTGGCTACGTCCACCATTGCTCTACAAGAGCAGCTTTGGAAAGATGTCCATGATGTTATGCCCTTTCTCAATACGAATCCCGAGATCATCCTTGCGAAAGGTCAAACGCATTATCTCTGCCACAAACGAGCCGATGAGTATTTAAGCAAGAAAGATTCTGTCATTCCAGAAGAACTGAGCGATGGCATAGAAAGAGGGTTCCAAGAGCGAAAACAGTTTCCGCTCTCATTGCCGCAGAACATCTGGGACAAGGTGAATGTCCAACGGTTTAGTATGCGAAACTGCGGTTCTTGTGAAAAGAAATGCCTTTATTACGCTATCCGCTCTCAACTGAGATATACGGATGGAATCATTTTGTGCAATCAGGACTTTTTAACCGCACACCTCCTACAGATTCGGCGTGGACAGGACGGCCTAATCAACCGTGAGGCGGATCTGATTGTTGTGGATGAGGCTCACAACTTGGATGATAAAGTGAGGAGTGCCACCACAGAACGCGTTAATCAAGGAATGCTGCTTGGCCTGATTAAAAGTGCGACCAATGAGATAAAAGCGGCTGACCGGCAAAATGTATATGCGGAAACCAACAAGGCGCAAAAGTCGATCCAGGCATTTTTCGACTGTCTCCGAGTACAGATGCAAGAGCAAATCCGTGATGCACAACAGGATATGCGTTACGCAGAACGCTTTTTCTTCGATGGTAGTAAGGAGCCGATTGCTCTCTTGAAGTCAATGATTGATGATATTAAAAGTGTGGCTCTCAGCATTCAGGTCTACACAAGCTTAGATTATAATAACCGGTCTACGGCAGCCTCGGATGATTTAGATGCGGTCGGTGAAAACCTCGAAGAAATGATTGATTACCTTGAGGACTATCTTCTCTGGATTGAACGTAAAGGCGGAAACGCGGAGCTTGTCTATTGTCCGAAGAATACTAAGCGGATTACTTACCGTCTATATTTCAGCGGCAATGAAAAGACAATTCTAACCTCTGCAACTTTGACCAATGCAACCGAGGGGCGTCTTGAAGATCAATATTCCTATTTTATCAGCAACACCGGTTTTCCGACTGATGAACGCGGCTGTTTATCTGAACCGAAGCCTTCCCCTTATCCATACGATGAGCATTCCATGATCTACTACTGTAGTGATCTGCCACACCCCACCAAAGAGCATGAGGCATTCATTGAGCAAGGAGTCCAGAGGCTACTTGAAGTCCTTGATATTTCCCAAGGCAAAGCTTTGGTGTTGTTTACCGCTAAAACAGACATGGAGGAGGTCTACTCTATTCTCCGCCAGAAAGACTTACCGTATAAAATTCTGATGCAGCAGGGTGGTTCATCCCAGGACAAAGTACTCAAAGAATTCAAAGAAAATACTAACTCAGTATTGCTTGGCACGGGAGCATACTGGGAGGGCATCAGCATTGAAGGCAAGAGTCTATCCAATGTTGTGATTTTCCGACTTCCCTTTCCTGTCCCGGATCCAATCATTGAATATAAAGCGTCTATTGCGAAAGACGCTTTGATGGAAGTCCGCGTTCCAGAAATGGTCATTAAACTCAAGCAAGGAATTGGCAGACTGATCCGCAACTTCACAGATACTGGGATTGTATGTATTATTGACCGCAGGTTGAGGGATGAGCCCGCCGAGAAATACCATGATATTGCGTGGGCATCCCTGCCGATAAAGAACCGGACGAATAATCTCGATGAACTAAGGCGGTTTTATGAGAGCCTTCCGACACCAGGTGATTAAACAACAGAATTGACTAAACGAAAGATTTTGGCGGCGTCGTATATGAACTGGAGCAGTACTCCAAGCATATATCTCTAAAAATACGTTCTTTTGGATAAAACAGGAGACGTGGGCATACACCCACGTCTCCTGTTTGTATTAGGTAATATCATTAAGCGCTGTCGGCATTGGGCCACCCGTAGGAACATATTTCCCAATCCAATGGTTGAGTCTCTGTAGATGTAGCGTGTTAAATCGCCTCTACAGTCAGCATATTAAAGCGGCTGACTGTAGGGGCAAAGTCAAACCAGAGGAACGCCCTGTTCAGGATCGACATGAATCTTCTTCAGGGATATTGGTATCCGAACCAGAAAAAAACTCCGCAATCGTAATCCCCAGACATCTGCAAATACACTCAATGGTATCAACAGATAACTGCGTCCCTCTGCACCGTGCGCTTTTCAGCGTGGAGTACCCTACGCCGGACATCTGCGCCAGCTTGAATAGCGAGAGGTTACGCTCATTCGCAAGCTCTGCCGCACGTTCTCCTGTCTTCACAATACCCCCTCCTTCCAAGAGCTGTTGACCAATCAAGAAACGATCCTGCCAACCACAGAGAAATTCGTATGAGGAGATATCACGATAGGCCGATACTCCTCGTTGTAGGAGACAAGGACAGGCTGAGGGTGAACATTTCCGTAGCTGTCGGTAAAGTCCTCCATAACAGCCTCATCTGGAGTCTGTTCATCATACATTTTCAGATAACCGCTGCCGTCATAAATAAAGACGCCTACCTCACCAGGTACCAAGGTTTCGCAGGCGTGTACCCAAACGATTTGGCCGTCGCGGTAAACAGGTTCCATACTGTTGCCGCTCACATAAATGCCGAAGTCAGCATCCGGGGGAACAGCGTTTTCCGGAAAGCGAACCTTCTCAAAGTTCTCTTCTGTCATAAACTCGCCGGGGCCAGCGGAAGCCGGCAGGTTACTGACGAGTTTCTCAATGTATTGGATCTTCGCTTTTGGCTCAACTGGCTTATATAGGCCAGTTGCGACCAGATCCTTTTTATACTCCGCAAGTTTCCTGCGCCCATCCGCATTCAGATCAGTGCGACCGCCAATAAAGAATTGCAGATCCTCCTCCAGCCCCAGGGCGTGGGCCACGGCGAGGAGCTGATAGGCGCTGGGAACAGACCGGCCAAGCTCCCACTTGTTCACGCCGGTAGCCGTAATCTGAACGCCATAGTCGGCAAGCATTCTGCTGAGGGTGGGCATACTGATCTTCTTATCCCGTCTGGCCTCGTTGATGCGGCTCCCAATAAAGTTGCGCTCTCTTTCAGCCGAAGCATCATAAGCTGCGGCTTTTGGCATATTCAGAGAGATGATCTTTCCCTTGGGGTCAGCCATAAATATCCTCCTCGCATTTTGTTTCTGAGACACTCCGCTTGATCGGAGTGTCTCAATTTTACCATAGGCCAATACCATCTGTCAATAAAAAACTTCTTAATTAGACGCAAATGCGTCCTTGACACAGAATATTAAGCCGTATATGATTGTAAATACAAGAAACAAGAGGAGGGGCTGAGAATTTTGGAGATAGGCCCCTGCGTTACGCCGCTCCGATGGATGCTCTGAATGTGCCAATGATGGACAGGGTACCGTTCGGACGCCCGACATGATGCATCAATGAGAGGAGGAACCCAAATGATTGTTGATTGGAAAAATATCAGATTCGACTATAACCCCTGTTTAGGATGTACCTCAGCCGCGTGTTGTACCTGCCCCTGCGCTGGAGAAAGAGAAACACAGGACTTACCCATGCTGAGAGTTCCCCAAGAGCGGAAAAAACAAATAACCCAGAAAAAGACGAAACCAGTTCCCCAGCGGGATGCGTTTCTGGTGGCGCTTGATCAAGTTAAGAAGAATATCCCCTTGCCGACATTCCTATTTGGTAATGTGAAAAAGCCGTTTATACTCCAAGCAGACGGTGACGGTATGAAAAATGCCGGTATTCTGACCGGCGACCAAATCGTATTCGAGGAGCGGTCTGACCCGAGCAGCGGTGATATCGTTGTTGGGCGGTTTAATGGAACCCTGCTGTGCAGGCGAATATTCTTTGAGGAGAATGGCATCCGTGTCCGCAGAGAAGACGGGGAAACCCCAGATACGGTTACGGCTGATTATACGATTTTCGGCATCATGGTCGGACTAATGAGAGCCTGTAGAAAGGTCGAGTGATCACATGGAAAGAGGCAATAGGCAGAGAAAGGTCTATGCGGCTATCAATGTGGATAACCATTCGAATGGGACGGCCCAGCCTTTTTACTTTCGAGGGCAGTTCCAGATACGAGGTTGACAGGGGTAGGGCCGCATCAGCCAGGGTTGAAAGCCCATGCGTGAAGCGATAGGGGGATAAAATGTCGTGGTTATCTCACAATGATATTGAGCAGATTGGGATGCGTGTAAACAAGGCATATAAGAAACTGCCTTCTCTTGCTGGGCAGTGCATTCAGAGGGTTGAACCAGCGCGGCTTGCCACGGAGGTCTGCGGCCTGTCAATCGGCCACTTCCACCTTTCGCAGACAGGCAGGATATTAGGCTTGACTTCTTTTGGACAAATCAACGTGGAAGTCTTTGACGAAGAAAAGGGACTGTTCGAATATCCCCTTGATGGCAAGACTATTCTGATAGAGTCAGATCTGGCGAATGACGAGAGCAAGCTGGGGCGCTATCACTTTACCATTATGCATGAGACAGCCCATCAGGTGCTGAAAATGCTGTTTCCCAATGATTACCGATCATTACAGTACCGCATCCATTACAGCCTTGCCTACCGCGAAATGGATAGCAGAGGTGACTGGGCGGAGTGGCAGGCCAACGCCCTGGCCTCCGTTCTGCTCCTCCCGGCAGATCTTGTTATCCAGACAGCCTTTTCCCTTGGCCTGGCCGACGGGATTGCAATTCTAAACAGGATGTACCGCCCCAAGGAGTATAAGTTATTCGCAGCCATGGCTGAGCGGCTCGGAGCCTCCAAAACCGCGCTCGCCATTCGGATGCAGCAGCTGGGCTTGCTGAAAGAGAACCAGCTTGATGACCCCTACAAATTAGTCGATGTGGAGGTGTGATCGATGCCAAGATACAATGCGCGGCAAAGTGACCCTGAACGCTATAAGGTCGTAAAAGCCAGACAGGACGAACTGAGAAGTTCCTGTCGGGCAATGGTGAAAATGAGCAGGATGTGTCCCTATTGTGACCACAGAATCGAGGTGGTCGGCAAAGGGAGTCACGGTTATGCCTTTGTTAAATGCTCAAACTGCGGGGAGGAAGTGATCTTTGAGCCAGTGACATTCCGGCTGTCCAGATAGATTGAGATAAAGCCGTTCAAAAACTGAATACTGTAAAAACAAGCTTTGTGCCCCGGAGCCGCTTGATGCGTTGTCTTCCCATGTGCCACTTGACTCTATGACCTTTCCCTGCGGGAGAGGTCTGTCAGTGTGGCATCATGGCTCAATGCGTCAAGTGGTTTCTTTTTTCGCTCATCTGCGGTTCCAGAAAGGAACCGCAGATGAGCGTTTTTTGTTGGCTGAGCGCCATTGCCCGATACCCGTGATCTCCAAGTCTCGAATCCAAATCATTCAAGACTTTAAGGAGATCACACTTATGAAAGAGAATAAAGGACAAAAGTACTGGATCTATATCCGCAGCCTTGACGAGTGGGATGCCGTCCCAAAGGGAGTACATGATGAACATAACAAGTTCTATGATGCCTATCGGCACCGTATGCAGAACAGGGAGCAGTGTACTTGCCCCCGGCAGAAGTGGTGGTATTGCGATTCCGATTGCGTGACCTGCAAGTATAGACGAAATGAAACAGAGCTTTCGCTGGATGAGCCGGTAGAGGACGAGGACGGCAAAGCCGTCTGCCAGGGGGATATTCTTGTCTCTCCTGACAGACCGGTTCACGATTTGGTTGCAGACCGCATGGAAATTGAACTTGCCATCTGTTTTGCCCGTAAGTCTGATCCTGTTGTTGAGCAGGCGATCCGGCTCTGGCAAGAGGATTCCTCACTCTCGGTTGTGAAAGTTGCTGAGTCTATTGGGGTGCCGCGAATGACGCTATCCCATAAGCTGGATGCCTTTCGCCGTTCTTTCAAAAGGAAATTTCAAAAATAAAAATCTGGTCAAAAATTGTTTTTCATCTCCAGTAGAGAAATAGAGGGAGAAAATTCCCTCTGTGTTCTTTGATAAGTGAATATCCGATCCTGAACACGTTCCCGGCAGCGGTTCCCCAGAAAGGGGGCCAAGCGACACTGGAGGGTGCGCCAAGACCACCTGTGCGGAGCTGCTCCGCATCAATGACGGCCAAATAAGGTGCATAGCGGTTCCGCCCGTCCTAAAAGCAGCCTGTGGTGGGCTGTTTCGCCAAGACAACTGCCGGGGGATACTTCCGTCCAGTCCCAGCCCCCAGTGACATGGGGATCAAGCAAGGAGGGCGGCTGTGAGAGATCCTCACAGGGGTGGAACTCCCATGACAGGGCCTGACCAGCCCGACTTCAGGCTCTCGCCCTATGAGCCTCGCAAGAGGCTTGCGCACTTGGGGAAGTAGTGTCGAATACAAGTGCAGAGAAGAAAAAACAGTCAAGAGAGTTCACACGATAGCGAAACCCTCTTGATGCCAGAAACCACAGGGATCGCCGCAGATAAGGCGTTTGCTTTCCTCATCGCCAGAGTTTTCTTAGTCAGGCAGCTCCTTTTTCGATGAGCGAAGCGAAACCGAAAGACAAAGGCGATCCCTGTTCTTGTGGCATCAAATATATATGGCTTTTCATAAATAATGTATTGCGATTTACAATACAGCGTGGTATACTATGGGTGAAAGGCGGTGGAACACTATGGCTAAAACAGCAAATGTGATGGCCCGGATCGACCCAGAGTTAAAAGAGCAGGCTGAGGATATCCTGTCCCGCTTGGGAGTACCCGTATCCACATTTATTACAATGGCGTACAACCAAATCGTTCTAAAAAACGGCGTCCCATTTGATCTGACTCTTCCAGCCTGCCCTCCATCCTTGGAAGACCTGACAAAAGAGGATTTTGACGCCATGATGGAGCGTGGGCTCAATGAATCTAAAGCTGGGCTGGGCGTTCCTGTGGATCAGGCATTCTCAGAGGTGAGGCAGGCGTTGCGCCTATGAGCGAATTATACGCTGTCCGTGTGCTTCCCCAGGCTAAACAGCATATATTTAATATCCTGGCTTATATTGCAAAGACTTTGAATAATCCGATCGCGGCAAAAAATCTGTCGGATAGGTTAGAGCGTGAGATTGCCTCTTTAGGTAATTTCCCCGAGAAAGTCAGGCTGATTGACGAGGAGCCTTGGCGAAACCAAGGTGTGCGTAAGGTTTTAGTCCAAAACTTCTATGTATATTATGTCAATGTGGACGAAGCCCACCGTGTGGATGTGTTTGCAGTGATCTACGCTGGGGCGGATCAGGAAAAAGCATTATCGGAGTTGTGAGATGGGTTACATGGCGGGATGCATATCTGGCATTTCGCTGACAGCCGATCTGAATCAACCAGAATGGTAACTGGCGGGGAGAAATCCCCGCCTTATTTTTATCACAGAAGAACAGAATGGCCGGCGAGGTCGGTCTGTTCCTTCCTCGCCGGAAATGACGAGGAGGACAGTGAAATGACAGAAGCAGCGTCCCATAATAATCTCGACTATTGTGGCATTGTGTTCATGCTTCGCAGACTCGTAGCAGCCCAGGTATGTACTGAAAAAGAGGCAAAAAATATAGCCGCAAGGATTGCGGCTGACATGGGTGCGGACATACATTTCCCCCTTTGATTTTCGTTACATTTGGTAATAGCTTTATCCCAAAGTATATGGTATTGTTTGTGACTGCCAGAGGAGGTGAAACACGGGATGGCCAAGAATAACATGGTTGAGGGCAGCAGCGCCCTAAAAGAAAAGAAGTACAATATTATCACCATTGAAGCCACGAAATCGCCAGATCAGCATAAGCTCCGCGTTGCAGCCTATGCCCGTGTGAGTTCTGATTCGGATGACCAGGAAAACTCCTTCGCCGCACAGGTCGGTTACTATACCGATTTGATTGGCAGCACAGACGCATGGCAGATGGTCGATGTGTATGCCGACGAAGGGATAACAGGGACTTCCATTGACAAGCGGGATGACTTCAAGCGGATGCTGTCGGACTGCCGGAAAGGACTGGTCGACCGCATCATCGCCAAGTCGATCTCCCGGTTTGCGCGGAATACCAAGGAGTGTTTGGAGACTATCCGGGAGCTTCGGTCACTGGGTGTCAGCGTGTTCTTCGAAGAGCAGAACCTCGACACAGGCAGTATGTCCAGCGAATTCGTGCTTGCGGTTCAGGCGTGCTTCGCCCAGAGTGAAAGCGAAAATATCTCCAAGAATCTCAAATGGGGCATCCATAAGCGGATGCAGATGGGAACTTACCTGCCCAGTTCACAACCCTTCGGCTACTATCTGGATGATAAGGAGATTCGCATCGACCCCGCTAAAGCCAAGTATGTACGGGAGGCATTTACACTGTATCTTGAGGGAAAGAACTCGCAGGAGATTGCGGATTATCTGAGCGTCCAGCAAGCACTGCATCCTGAACTGTGCGGCACGACATGGACTTCCAAGCGCGTCCTAAAGCTCTTGCGCAATGAAAAATACGCCGGTGACTCCCTCTGGCAGAAAAAATTTACTACAGAAACACTGCCACGGAAGAAATTGAACAATCACGGGGAAGTCGACCACTATTATGCGGAGGGAACGCATCCAGGGATCGTCAGCAAAGAAACATATCAAAGAGTGCAGGAATTGCTGGATCACCGAAACTCCTATGATGCCCGTTCTCCTGAATCAGAACACTCCCCGCTACAAAGCAAGTTGATATGTCAGCACTGTGGCAAAAAGCTCAGGAGGAAAGCTGTCCGAGGCAAATACTATCGTACCTGCCGTGTACATGATATGACTCCAGAACTATGCACACTGATGCCTGTTGCTGAAGTCGAAATCGAAAGCTCATTTCGGCGATTATACTACAATCTAAAGCAGACCGATCTTCTTCCCAGGCTGCTTACAGACCTCTTCTCCATCCGTGAGCGCCGTATGTTATGGAGAGCAGACATCGTTGCGCTGAACAAAGAAATATCAGACCTATCCTGTCAGAATCAAATGCTGGCCGAGCTGAAAAAGCAGGGCCTCATTGATCCTGACATTTTTATATCTCAGGGCAATGAGCTTGCCCAACAGCTCCGAGGAGTCAAGCTGAAGAAGGAGCGCCTGATGGCCAGTGCAGCCGATGACACCGTGGAACAAACACAGGAAATGATCGAGGTGCTGGAATCCGGCCCGGATTTCCTTGACAGCTTCGATGCGGAGCTGTTTGGCGAACTCATTGACAAGGTACTCGTAGACAGCAATGAGGAAGTTAGATTCGTCCTTAAGAACGGATTGGAACTTCCAGAAACAATAGAGAGGGCGATGAGGTAATGCAAAAACGAAAACTGCCGCTTGGATACCGCTTCAATGAAGGACGAGTAGAGGAGGTTCCTCAAGAGGCTAAATTAGTGAAACATATCTACCAGCAATACCTCGCCGGCATATCCCTCAAACGCATTACCGATGAACTCGAAAAGCAGCCGCTCCGCTATGATCCAGAACGGGCTTGGAATAAAGCAATGGTCAACCGAATCCTGCAAGACGCGAGATATATAGGAGATGGACGTTTCCCCGCTCTGATAGATGTGGATACTTTCTCCAGAATTCAAAGCGAAAGAGCAAACAGGCCAGGCATCCAGAAGAAAAACGAAGTTGAGAAAACTGTTGCTCAACTCAGCGGGATGAATGCTACCCCCAATATGATTTGGCAGATCACAGCTATCCTTAACAGACTCATAGATCACCCTGAACTGATCATAGCCCCTCAGCCGATTAAACCGAAGGTATCCCAGGAAAGACGGGAGTTGGATCAAATCTTGACGCAACTCCCCTTGGATGAGGACAGAGCAAGGACATTGGCAATGTCGGCTATCAGCAATGAATACCGAATGATTGATTCGGCAGCGTATGAAACAGAGCGGATACGACGTATCTTTGAAAAAGCACATCCGAAAGAGCAGCTTGACACAGTCATGCTTCGCAGCGTGGCTTCCAACATCAAGGATGTCGGGAACGGAATCATTCTTCTCCAACTGAAAAACCAACAGATGATTGGAGTGACAGGCGATGAATAAAGCTCCGGCAAAAGTCATCATTATTCCGGCAAAGCCAGAACTGGCAGAAAAGAAAAGCGCGCACCGACAGGAACGTGTGGCCGCCTACTGCCGGGTATCAACAGATGATGAGGAGCAGATTACCAGTTATAAGGCGCAGAAAGAATACTACACCGATAAAATCATGTCCAAGAAAGAATGGACGATGGCTGGTATATACGCCGATGAGGGCATCACAGGCACCTCAGCGAAAAAAAGGTCAGAATTCCTGAAGATGATACGTCACTGCAAGCAGCACCGAATCGACATCATTCTGACTAAGTCCATTTCCCGCTTCGCAAGAAACACTGTGGACTGCCTCAAATACACCAGACTTCTGCGCGGTTTAGGCATTGCCGTGATCTTCGAGGAGCAGAATATCAACTCTCTCCAGCCGGACAGTGAGTTCCAAATTACGATTCACGGTGCCATTGCCCAGAATGAGAGCGAGGTCATCGGAAAGAATGTAGCCTGGGGAAAAAGAGCCGCGATGAAAAATGGCCGGGCCAGTTTCCAGTACAAATACTTCTACGGCTATGAAAAGGGAGAGGACGGAGAACCGAGGATCATCCCTGAGCAGGGCGAAGTGGTCAGGCGGATCTATCAGGAATTCCTGGCCGGCGCCAGCCTTCGGATGATCAAGGCAGGACTGGAGAGAGATGGTATTCCTGATAAGCAGGGCATCCTTGAGTGGGATGTAATGGGGATCAGGCGGATCCTAACAAATGAAAAATATTGCGGAGATGTACTCCTCCAGAAAACCTTTATAGAGGACACCATCAGCAAGAAGGTCGTGAAGAATACCGGCCAGCTCAACCAGTACCTCGTTCAGGATCATCATGAGGGCATCGTTGACCGGCAAACCTTTGACCGGGTTCAGGCAGAATTTGCGAGGCGTAACGCTGCGCAAAGCCCATCCAAGAAATACGCATCCACCGGAATGGCATCCTATGCAAGCAAATATGCCCTCTCTGAGCGGCTGGTGTGTGGCGAGTGCGGCACCCTCTACCGCCGTGTCACGTGGAGTAATCCAAAGCGCATTGTGTGGCGCTGTGTCAGTCGCCTGGATTACGGGAAGAAATACTGCAAGCATTCACCCACACTGTATGAAAGTGAATTGCAGGAAACCATCCTTGCCGCACTGAACAGGGCCATGAGCGAGAAAGATCAACTTCTCCAAAGGGTCGAAACCGCCATGATGGATGAACTGTCACCAGTCACTGGACAGAGCATGAGTCTTGCGGACATTGAGAGAAGGATCACACAGATCAATGAAGAAACCGGGGCAATCCTGAAAAAAGCGAGCCGCGGCGAGGGCTATGACAGATATATGACAACGCTGAAAGCCATGACTGAGGAGATGGCGGCACTGAAAGAAAAGAGAGCTTTCATCCAGGAACAGCAGGCATCCAACCAGGCTATTACCAGCCGAATAGATACCGCCATGGATATCTTGGGTAAAGCTCCTGACAGCATACTGGGGTGGGATGAGAGACTGATCCGCCAGTTGGTCGACATGGTCAAGGTCATCTCAAAGGACAAGATCGAGGTCTATCTGCGGGGCGGCGCAATGATTGAGCAGGAAATTCAGAGGAAAGGAAAAGAAAGAAATGTATAGAAAAGTGTACTTCCGCATTCGAAGCGGGTATGAAGGATCCACCGGCTGGCCGGATGAAAACACGGCCCGCCGGTTTCTTGAAGACAGCCGAAAGCTGTTCCTCGGAGATGGTTGGCAGCTTCACTTGGGCAGGATCAGCGGTTCCTGCGACACAGTTACAAAGGATGGTCAGGAACTGTATCTCCATCCCATGGAGTTCTCTGGCATTATCCATGAGGAGAGCATCCCCCATCTTGAGAGACTGTTTTCTAATGCTCAGGCACCCAAATGTCAAGCCCGCGACAAAGAATTTTTATCCACACTATACAGGAAATATTCAGCTTGTCCGAACTAACAACACGTTTCTCTCTGCTGGCCGCCTTTACAGACAGGAACTTCTACACTTATCCTGTATAAGCATCCTCTGTATTGTTCTTAAAGTCTTGCGCTGCAAGCCACTGTTGTTCTGCCTCCGTTTCAGGAATATCTATTCTCTCAATTTTGAAAATAACGGGCCTTGTGCCATCGTTACAGCAAGCTATCATCATCCGTTCATCGTTCGTCCATTTGTGCATAATGGAACCGCCTTGGAGAGCTGTATACACATATCTACTGATTGCGTCCCAGGCTTCACCGCAGAATTTTCCATTCATCAAATGATAAAAGTCGTCTTGCTCACTTGTTCTTTTTAAGATGAAGGTATCTCCTGGTTTGAAACAAGGACATGGGCCTGACTTTGGATTGGCAAGATATTTTTCCTGATAATCAGCAAAAACCTTTGTTTCCAAAACAGTTATTCGACATTCATGCTGCATTGCCTAAAATTCTCCTCATATCCCGATTTGCCAGCTTGCTATGTGCGAGATTATACCATGTATGGGAGCAAGATTCAAGCTGGCAGCATAACGTAGGCAAGCAATGCATCGGGATATCCTTTTGATATCCCGATGCGGCTTGTTGGGGACTCCCCAAACCCCGGACTGGCTGCTCCCGCGTCCAGTCGAACACGCCTTCGGCGTGGCTCCACGCTTCGCGTGACCAGCAGAGAAAACGTGACGCCACGGTGTCACGGGGAATAGCCGCGAAGCGGCGCAAGGGATCACCCCTTGAACGGAGCGAGCGACGCGGGCCATTTGGAACGATGCGACGCAGCAATCAGGCCCCGGTTCCGCAAGACGCACGAATACGCTCCGGCAGAAGCGTATAGAAGTGCGCCATTCCCCGCTGACGCTCTGAATGGACTTCGCCGCCCCTGCTGATAAGAGACCGCAAGCTCGGGCGCAGTTAGCCCCTTCATAGGCACCCGCCCCGGTTCATTCAAGGCAGTTTCCGGGCGATGCCGTGACCCTCTGCCGGTATCATATCCTGGCCGCATTAAAAGCACCCAGCCGGGGCACCAATGCCCCGGCTGGGTGTTAATACATTCCATTTGTCCTTAATGGTACACCTCTCTTTTTGGCAACCCTCGTTAATGCCTGTTTTTGCGGGGAAAATAAATGGAAAAAGAATAGAGGCAAACCGTCCAACCCGTTGCACCGCAAGGGTTTATCCGATTTGTCTCTATTATGCCATAATGGCATTCCACTGCTATGCCACAGATCGATACTCCCTTTTACCTTTTGTGTTGATGGAAAAAACTCCGTCAATTTCACCAAAGCCTATTCCGAATACTCTATTTCTGAGAGGATACCCGATGCCAAAGGGTATCCTCTATTTTTTATCAAGTCCCAATTCGATTTTGTGTTCCCGGTTAAAAGCAGTGAATATTTACTAAATACAGTGTATAAATGCCCAAAAGCACCCAGAAATGGGTGCTTTCCTTTCTCTTGGACATAATGAACAATCTGTGCATCTTAATTTTGGGCATAGTGACAAATTTGAAATATTCAAAAATATTCAATTTGAGAGGAGACAAAAAATCACAGATACATTGATTTGCTACTGCTTAATCATTGGTTTCCGTTGTAGAACATTCCAGACTTGGAGATAGTCATTGTTCAAGTTGAGTACTCTAATGCACCACATACTCTCCGGTAATAAGGATCGAACTTCTAAAAACAAGTTCCAATCTTTATATTTGGAGGACATACATCATGTCTGATAACAGCTTCATCTTTGCTAACTGCACCTCAGGCACTGACTTTGAGAACAAGACTGTGGAGTTTCTCCGCAATCTAAAGTTTACTACTAACAAGACTGGAAGCAACGACGGCGGCATTGACATCGTAGCCACCATGAATATTCATGGTGCTGAATATAAATTCTATATACAGTGTAAGTGTTACAACAAAGTTTTAGGCAAACATCCAGTTCAAGAGGTTTTCGCTGGGTCAAAGTACTACGAGGAGAACTCCGGTAAGGGTTATCCCGTCCTCATCACTAACAACGCAGTCACTAGAGAAGCAAGGCTGTATGCCAAGAGGTTGGATGTTGAAATCATTGCGGATGCAGAGTGGACTGAGATAAAACGAGTATTCAATAACAAGGATGCTGTTGATTTGAACATACATCGAGGTTTAATGGGTATCATTATCGCAAAAATAATACAACTGCAAGACAAGCAAGCAGCAAACGAGTATCTGGAGGCTTCCCTTGCCGAACCGGCCTACAACGAGGAGCCAGCAGACAATGAGGAACTGATACTCAAGGTCATGAACGATTTTGATGAAGCCGAGGAAGATATCAAGGAGTCTGCCCGTCTTTACCAGAAAGCTACACAGTTTCAGCAGAAAGGACTGAACAAGCACAGGGATGCCATAATCCGGCACCTGAAATATGGCTGAAGGGAAAGCGTTGGTGACGCGAACAACCAACTAGGAGGAAAATTGACGATGGCTGTGCTGGACAAGATGTTTAGCGATCTGGGCAGCCTAACCGACGAGGAACTGGAAGAATTGCTGTCCAGGTTGGAGGTCGAAAAGTCAAGTCGTGCAAATGCAGGGGATGTGAAAGGTTTACTGATTGAGGGCGACAAGGTAATAGCCTGTCCTCACTGTGGACAAACAAAAGTAGTCAGATGTGGCAAGAAGGATGGCAAGCAACGTTATAAATGTAAAGACAATTTGTGCGGCAGAACGTTTATGCGCACTACCAACACCATGTTCACACATACCAGATTGAACCGTGAGCAATGGTTGGAATTGTTGAGAGGGATGGTAGAAGGGCTGAGCATTAACAAGATTGCCGACAACATCGGAATGAGTGGTAAATGCGTTTGGTACAATGAAAAGAAGGTAATGTCCGTCTTAATGGAGGTCTTTGGTGAGCAGGACGATTTCGTTGATATTGCTGAATGTGACGAATACTCTGTGCATCTATCCTTCAAGGGCAAGCGTGACCCAGCCTTCTTCATTTACAAGCTAGGCAGGTTCCCAAGGCACAACTATACCCATGCTGAGAAGGTGAAATACTTACAGGATGCAGGCTTCTGGGATGACTTGCAAAAGGATCCGGAGGCATTGGAGCAACTGCTACACGGCGATTGCTACCTTGCCGGAACCAACAGAGACAGCGTCTGTATCCTCACCGGCAAGGATAGGAGTGGAAACCTCTTCGCAAAGCCCATCTGTGTCGGCAACATGGAAGGCTTCCACTTGAGCGAACACATGGATACTCGCTTCGCCAAGGATGCCATCTTAGTGACCGATTGCAACAATACCTATGACTGGTTTGCAGACTACAGGGGTATTCATCACGAGAGGGTTCTATCAACCAAGCACGCCAACGGCCCGTACAATCTGGGTCGTGTGAACGCCCTGCATTCAATTCTGGCCGCATTCTGGTCAGAAAGCAAGGAAAACCTACCTGCAACGAAATACCTCGAATGTGATATCATGCTCTTCTGGTGGTTGGAGAAGAACAAAGACCTCACCACCAAGCAGTTGGTCGAGGAGTTATATGCTCTTGTTAGTAATCACATCAACAATCCAATTACATACGGGGAATTAAAGAACAGGAAGATGAACCTTGATACCAAGGGCATCATTCCAGTACAAGTTTAATGGGACAGGCATACAGAAAAGAGCCGAAGGCAACTTCGGCATCTTTTCCTGCTCAAAACCGTGGCAGTATGGTATTATGGAGTAGAAAAAATATTTGAAAAAAGTGTGAGATTTTGGCTCAGAAGTGGTGTATATAGGTGAAAGGGTTAATTTGAAAGTGAGGTGAGACCCGATGGATGATACAAGGATAGTCCAGTTATACTGGGATAGAAACGAGCAGGCAATCCCTGCCACTGCCGACAAGTACGGCAACTACTGTACCTCGATTGCTAAGAACATACTGGGCAACAAGGAAGATGCTGAAGAATGTGTCAACGATACATACTTGAACGCATGGAACTCCATGCCACCGCACAGACCAAGCGTTCTATCTACATTCCTTGGAAAGATTACAAGAAACCTATCAATCAAACGATATAAGCACAACACCGCCGACAAGCGTGGTGGCGGTGAGTTGCCTTTGGTTTTGGATGAACTGTTGGACTGTGTATCTGGTAAGGATGATGTAGAGCAGGAGTTTAACCGACAGGAACTCGTAAAAGCCATTGATGATTTTCTTGATACATTACCCAAAGACAAGAGGAGCATCTTCATCTGTCGGTACTGGCACACAGACAGCATTTCGGATATTGCCCACCAACATGGCATGAAAGATGGTGCCGTGTCTATGACCCTTAATCGCCTTAGATCGAAACTACACAACTACCTTCTAGAAAGGGGCTTTGAGCTATGACTAACGAGAAATTGTATGAAGTCCTCGGCGATATCAATGAGAAGCATGTCAAAGAGGCAAGGGAATACCGCAAGACCAGAAAACCCGCTTGGGTCAAATGGGGAGCGATGGCAGCTTGTTTATGCCTGGTTATTGGTAGTATCATGTTCTCCCAAAATCAGAACCCTGTAGAAACTCCTGGCGGCGGTTCAGATGCTGGCGGTAATTTTTCAGATGACGTTGATTCGCTTATTTACTCGGTGGCAGTATATCCCGCATCTGAAGATGCGAAAGGTGTTGAATCCGCTACACTCAAAAGCATCAGCGAAGCAGACGCATATGGCTTTGAAGTGCTCGGTGCATATCTCCCGGCTCGATTACCAGATGGGTACTGCTTCGGGAGCGCAAAATTATACGAGACCATTATGAAGGATGGTACAGAATATCATATGCTGCGAGTATTTTATACCTCTGGTAGTACACAGACTTCTCCAACAGCGAGTGAAGATGGTGGAGAAGTCGTACCAGACCCTAATACACAAGGCGATGAATTTTCAGTGTTCGTTATGAATTACCCACCGAATACAGAGCAAAAAATCTACAGTCCAGAGGAAATTACTGAACGCGTGTTGGAAAATATTGACGGCCTGACTTTCCATCTCCAGTATGGGAATATTTATGTCGGAATTTCCCCCGAAACAGCTTTGCCAGAAGATATTCTATTTGTTATCAACGCAATTCACTAACGCATAAGGAAGGGCAAGAAACAGGAATCATAACGATTCCTGTTTCTTTTTATGTCCTTTAATGAATATTTTTATATCAGGTTTAGCTGGCGGAACAGCAGCAACACCTAACTGAAAAGGGAGATAAATAAATCTACATCAGGATTGGCTAACCAAGCAGTAGCAACACCTAACTTAAAAGGGAGAAAATGAACGAGGCTCCCCAAGATGTAAAAGTCTTGAGGAGCCTTTTCCTATGCTTATCGTTCCGTCAAATCGACGAAGGGTTTGGCGGATAGGCGTATATCAACACAAAAGGTAAAAGGGATGATCGATATGGATCCTATCTCGAACTCAGCGATGAGGAAAATGAGGTACGGCTGGAATCCATGCGGGATGAGATCGCCGCTGAAATACTGGAGAGGTGTAAGACCGGACGCCGCAGCCGGTTCTTCTCCGGCGAGATCGCCCTGTCTATCGGCAGGAAATTTGCCGTACCCCGTATGTGTGATAAGGAGCAAAACTGTGGGCAGGAGGGGCAGTTCGTAGCAACGCTCATGAAAGAACTTGCTGCGGAAGGAAAACTCATCATGAAACCTTGGAAAGATGGTGTCGTGGTGAGAACAGCTACTGCGGCAGAAATGAGATCAGCAGCTGTAAGCGGTCCGCTCTTCCAGCCAACGCAGCAAACTATGTAAGTCAATCCAATGGTTCTCTAATAGCAAGAAAGTAGTGGGACAGCGCCGCAAGTGGAGCTGTCCCATTGGTATTTTAGCCACAAATCAACGAGGGAGGCTATAAAAATGCGTCATCAAAAATACTGCATCCATCTGATGGACGGAACGATTATAACGGTGGAGGAGATGCAGGATCACCCTGCAAATGAGGGCATTATGAGTAGGCTGAGCAATGTTGGAAAAGATGAAGTGGTTACGATTGGGGATGAAGTCAATGGATTCTTTTATGTGAAGCGGAAAGACATCTCCTATGTGTCCGCACCGGGGATCTGCCGATAAAAGCAGGCGGGAAATGAATCAAATTCTGATGGGCAAAGTTCAGTGCCCTTGAAAACAAGATATAATGAGAGCTTCTAACGAAACAAAACCGCTGAAGGAAAATATTAATCCCATTTCGTTTTGCCAGACAGCAAGGATCGTATCAGGTAAGGCAAAGAAATAGAAAATAAGGATAGACTTTTCCAAGAAAGTGTGGTATTTGTTTGTGCTGATATGGCCAGCAAATATTGAGTGCTATTCGAAAGAGGGAGATTGCGTTGGGAAAGGGCAGCAAGGATAGAGTTATATCAAAAGCTGGCAAAACAGGAGTCAGCGCAGAAGTCGAAGTCGATGAAGAAATCATTGTTGATTCATGCCTAAAATGGAGGCGGGAATATTGATTTACGCGACTGGCGATACACATGGCAACTTCCAGCGCTTTGGAATGAAATTCTTTCCAGAGCAGAGATCAATGGCCAGATCGGACTACATGATCATCTGCGGTGATTTTGGAGGGCTCTGGGACAACAGCAAGAAGGAAAAGTATTGGCTTGACTGGCTGGAGGACAAGCCCTTTACAACACTATTCGTCGATGGGAATCATGAAAACTTTGAACTCTTGAATTCTCTTCCGAAAACTGAGTGGCACGGAGGGAATGTTCATGTTGTCCGCCCCCATATCCTGCATCTCACGCGAGGTCAGGTATTTGAAATTGACGGTTACACATTCTTCACTATGGGCGGCGCATCCTCCCATGACATATCGGACGGCATTCTGGATCCGGAAGATCCACATTTTGAGGAAGACTACTGGCTCAAACGGCGTATGCGGCAGATGTTCCGTGTAAAAGGTGTGTCCTGGTGGCCGGAGGAACTTCCCAATGACGAGGAATACAGGGAAGCAGACCGAAATTTGAGCCACATCGGTTGGAAAGTCGATTACATTATCACTCACTGTGCCCCGACCAGCATCGTAAAACAGTTAGATTCGCTCTATGCCCACGACCGATTGACGGAGTATCACCAAAAGGTCAAGCGTTTCTGCGATTTCCACTACTGGCTCTTTGGCCACTATCATGATAACCGAAAAATAGATGACCGTTTCATCCTCCTGTGGGAACAGATGGTGCAGGTTGTATAGCGCGGTGTCAGAGGCACTCTTATAGTGCGGAGGCAAGATGATGTAACTATTTTTGCCGGAAAACATTGCACCGCAAGGCTTTTGAGAAATATATCAATTGTGTAACAGGATGACAGTTCGGAGAAGTCCTGAGGCGATGAAAAAGCCTCAGGGCTTTTCTCGTGCGCCGGACGCGTCCCTTCTTCTTTCCAACCCACGCTCGCCCTGCCGGCTGGGAGCGGTGCGAATTTAAACGGTATGCGCAGCGCCTTGGCGCGACCCTCTAAAAATAATGGTTAAAAAAATCAAAAAAACAAGAATCTTGTTGACAATGGCAATAATAGCACATATGTTCTATTCTGTCAAGGGGGTTCAACAAGAAACTTGTTAAAAATATTGACACCAACATGCATATAAGGTAAGATGGAACAAACAGCTTGGGGGAGGAAACGGCCATGAACTTTGGAAAACGGGTGCAGGCGAGCCGGGAGGCGCTGGGGTACTCCCAGGCGGCGCTGGCCAGATTACTGGGCGTGTCCCAATCGTCCATCGGCAATTATGAGGCGGGCATCAGCTTTCCCAAGGAGGAGGTTCTACTGCGCCTGTTCGACTGTCTGGAGACGGACCCCAACACCCTGTTCCAGGACAGCTTCCGCGGCGGCAGCCAGGTCCTGACCCACAGCGAGCGGAAGCTTCTGGAAAATTACCGGGGCCTGTCCCCCAAGGGGCGGGAGACGGTGCGCTCCGTGGTGGAGGCGCTGTGCGATTACCGGGACGATCTGGAGGCCGGGAAGGTGGAGCAGGAGCCACGGCTGATCCCACTGTACCGCAGCCCGGCGGCGGCGGGCTACGCGGCCCCGGTGTTCGGGGAGGATTTCGACTACATCCCCGTCACCGACGACGTGCCCCAGGCGGCGGAATTCGCCGTCCGGATTCAGGGCGACTCCATGGCGCCGGTCATTGACGACGGCTCGGTGGCCTATGTCAACCGGGACCCGCTGAAGGCGGGGGATGTGGGCATCTTCTGTGTGGACGGCGACATCTTCTGCAAGCAGTACTACAAGGACCCGGCGGGGATCGTGTACCTGTTCTCGCTGAACCGGGCCAGGGCGGACGCGGACCTGATATTCCCGCCCGCCAGCGGACGGACGCTGGTCTGCTTCGGCCGGGTCATCATGCACGCGCTGCCCCTGCCGGGAAAGGCGTAAAAAAAGACCGCTGTGGCTTCCACAACGGTCTTTTTGGCGCGGGCGGGGGTCAGACGATGAATCCGCCGTCGGCGGTCAGCACCTGCCCTGTCAGGAAGGACGCCTTCTCCGAGGCCAGGAAGGCCACGGCGTGGGCGATGTCCTCCGGCGTCCCCAGACGGCCCAGAGGGGTCTCCTCCACCAGCATGTCCCGGGTCTCCGGCCCCAGGGCGCGCACCATGTCCGTCTCGATGCAGCCCGGAGCCACGCAGTTCACCCGGATGCCGGAGGGGGCCAGCTCCAGGGCCAGAGAGCGGGTCAGAGCGATGACGGCCGCCTTGGAGCAGGCGTAGGCCACCTCGCAGCTGGCGCCCCGCAGGCCCCAGATGGAGGAGATGTTGACGATGCAGCCCCGTTTTTCGCTGAGCATGTGGGGCAGGACGGCCAGCGCGGCGTTCCGGGCGCCGGTGAGGTTCACGGCCAGGACGCGGTCCCAGGTCTCGTCGTCGGTGTCCTGAAACAGGCCCTGCCGGGAGATGCCGGCGTTGTTCACCAGAAGCCCGACGGGTCCCAGCTCCGCCCCGGCGGTTTGCACCATGGCCTCCACCGACTGCCGGTCCGCCACGTCGGCCCGGAGGGCGATGGCCTCCCCGCCGCCGGAGCGCAGCCGGCGCACCAGATTCTCCGCCGCGTCCCGGTGCGCCAGATAGTTGACGCACACCGCCCAGCCCGCGGCGGACAGCTCGGCGGCGATGGCCCGCCCGATCCCCCGGGAGGCGCCGGTGACAAGGGCTGTCTTCCTCATATCCATACCCCCATTTCCCTGTTGAAGGCAGTATAGCAAAACGGGGGCGGATGTCAAGAATTAAAAAAATTTTTCAAAAATTGGGTTGACAGAACGACCCCTTTTGCGTATAATAGCTTTTGCCGTCTGACGAGTGCGGCAAACCCGGGAGCATAGCTCAGCTGGTTAGAGCACCTGCCTTACAAGCAGGGGGTCACTGGT
>OIYT01000157.1_pt1 | contig 89081 bp, 86 predicted proteins | sample 1588201 | NCBI WGS metagenome assembly OIYT01 (sample SAMN03283260) | human gut metagenome | biome: human-associated habitat; material: feces | host: Homo sapiens | place: USA | collected 2013
TTGTAGCCTCCATAGTGGGCTACGAGGGAGAGATACTGTGGGACACCACGCGCCCAAACGGCACACCGCGCAAGCTGCTCGACGTGTCGAAGGCGACGCGCCTCGGCTGGACATACAAGACCGAACTGACCGACGGCATACGCCTCGCCTACGCCGACTTCCTCAACAACCCCATGCGCGCCGAGCGCTAACGCATCCCTCCACATGCAGCGCAAGCCTGTCGAGATTGGTTTCGGCAGGCTTGCGCTGCATGTAGGGGGATGTGTATTTGTGGATTTAGCAGGAGTACGGCTCTTGTGGAAAATGTTGGGATTTAATTGGGCTTGCGATGAATGTGCAGTCAAATGTCATTTTGAAGTAGTGGGTCAGGGTTTTAGATTTTTATAGAGGTTGATATAAAGATTTTTTACGCTATTTTTGACGAAGAGCTGCTTTACCCTGCTTTTTGCAGCCTCGCTCATGGCTTCCCTTAATATATTGTCGGTCAACAGCTCGTCTATTGCTGAAGCATACGCGGTCACATCTTTGTTTGGGACTTCGATACCGGTGACTCTGTTAACCGATACCCAGTTGACACCTGATCCCGGTATGGTGAAGGTGACAGCGGGACATCCGCAGTACATTGATTCGGCAAGTACCACTCCGAAAGCCTCATTGCGTGTTATAGAGGGGAAGGCGAATATTGATGCTGCGTGGTAATACAGATTCATCTGCTCCTCGCTTAACCTACCGACCCAGTGAATGCGCGGTGAGGTATATTGTTGTTTTAATTCGTCAGTCAACGGACCTTGTCCGGCTATTACAAATGCGCACTTTGATTTTACATGTTTTTCAGCCTCTAAAAGATATTTTATTCCCTTGTATTCGACATGGCGCCCTATAAAAAATACAATCGGAACGCTGCCAAATTCATTTTTGATTGCCTGAATCTTAGCATCATCGTCCTTCGATATTTTGAATCGGTCTTCATCGATTGAACAAGGAATTATTGATACTTTCGACTTGTTGGCTGTCAGATTTTTTGAAGCCTCGACATAATTCGGACTGGTGGCGATGATTGCGTCAGCTCTTTTTAGCAATCGCCGTTCTATGGGCGAGATAAAGCGATGCAGAAAGCGTTGCGCCACAACGTCACTGTGCCAATGCACAATCAATTTGTTTTCCTTCCTTATGGTAAGTAGCAGATAAAAAGCACCGAGTGGGTTGGGATAATGAAAATGTATCACGTCGGGGTGAAACATCCTGATATTTCTCCGCAGTTCCGAAAGATACTTTAAAGATAAGGGCTGACTTGCCACTATTCCTTGCGAAGAAGTTCTGATGACAGGCACTGAATCGACATCATCCTCCACGGTCATTCCGCTGTTGTTGAAAGAAATGATGCGTTGAATATTTCCTTTCATCGATTCAACGACAAAACGATTTATCGATTCTATCCCACCTTCTATCGGGGAATAGAATTTACCTAAATGGAGTATTCTCATTGAGTATGGTTTATTAACTGGGATTTTATGACTATGAATTAGTCTTTCTTATATTGATTGTAAGAGAAGATGAATTTTTTCAGCAGAACTGTCCCATGAAAATTTTTTTAAAACTCTATTTGTCGAGTCGTCTGAAGATGGCATCGAATTATTGTAACTCTTAAGAATTGCACTAGTAATACCATCTATATCTCTGGGATTAAAATAGACTGCTGTATCTTCAAATATTTCATGGAATACGGGGATGTCAGAAAGGGCTATTGGACACCCGTTAGTAAGAGCCTCCAGCGGCGGAATACCGAAACCTTCATACAAAGAGGCAAGAATAAACAGATGCGCATTGCGATACTGTTTTCTTAGCTCTTCGTCAGATATTCTGCCAAGAAATTTAATGTTTGGATAATTCTGCATGTCATACCCTAATTCTCCAAATACCTTATTTGTTCCCCCTACAATTCTTAATTCCAGATGCTTCAATCTTTCATCAGAAAAAGCACGAATCAAAGTCTTGAAATTTTTTCTCGGATCTAACGAACCTACTGTTAGAATATACTTTTCTTTCTGATTATCAGGAGTACTATTCTCTAATGCTTTTGTTACGGCATTATATACGACGTGTATTTTCTCCGGCTTTACATCATAATATTTGAGAATTTCACTTTTTGAAAATTCACTTACAGTAAGTATCGCTTGTGATGTCTTGATAATCAAGGGAGTCAAGATTTTATAAAACAGATAGTATCCTTTTGAGAACCAATCCGGATTATGGAGAAACGATACATCATGAATAGTGGATATTTTAGATTTACTGAGCAATGGTCCTAATCCGCTAAAACTTAACAATACATAATTTTTCTTTGAGGACAGAAATAAGGGCAAGGAAATTTGTTCCCAAAGATGGGATTTCAGTCTTCCATACTCGATAATCTTTAATCCTCGGATATCATATTCAGGTAATATCCGACCTTTCGGTGCAATTATGGTGAATTCAAATAACCGCGATAGTGCCTTGCATAATTCATAGGCAAAACGATTTATACCGGTCATCGGGTGAGATAGAAATCTTCCGTTAACATAATAAATATCCTTCATGGGAATTATGGGCTGTCAATGGTAAATTATTCGATCATCATTTATGTCCAAATAAAACCCAATGGGTTTTGATTTTAATTTCGTGTCAGTATAGATTAAAGATCCTGGTTGATTCTCGATAGACTTATTTATGAACGTATCGCAGCTAACCACTGCCTTAGATTGAATTCTGGAATTTTTGAATATTTTGCAAAATGATGCAATCCAAACATTATCAGAAATCACAATTTCTCCATAGCCTTTCGTTTTTGTATTTCCCGATAGGGATTTTAATGAATGATAATCCGTATCACAAATTATGACATTCCAACCGACAAGACATTCATTCCCAATTGTAACTTTATTCTGACATATTAATTTAAGACCAGTAGTAGCACAAAAACTATTTCCGAGTATAAGTGTGCCTCCACAAGAAATTCCGCTCCCCCCACCGATAGTACATTTACCTCTAAAAATAATTGTTCCATAATTCTCGATTACAATTCCCTTATCTTTGAAAATACGAGCTATCGATATGCCTAATTTAATCATCCCAAATCTTGCCTTCCCTTCAATTACGTATTTACCGTTACCGTATAATACAGGGTGATTCAATATGATCGGTAATTTTATTGCTTGTTTTAAAGGAAGATGACGGAAATTAAACCATATCGTTGAGAATGGAGAAATTAATACCCACCTATTTTTCCAAATGTTAGATATAAATTTCACAACTATACTATTAATAAATATGAATGAAATTATTGATTCTGTCAATAGAACTATCTAATTCCCAATTACACAACTAAGATTATGAGTACTTTACTTGATAATTATTTCGCCCTTAAGATTATGTATTGACAATAAACGCATTTATTTCATGGGAATTATTCTTACGAATATATTTTTGAATAATAAGGATAGCGACTATCGCAAAAAAGGCCCTTGATGATCCCCAAAAGAAATATCTCGGAAGTTCCAACATGCATAAATAAGTTGCAGAGTACCAAAGACTGCTTATGAATCCTTTTTTACAATATCCCCGGTATACTATACCTACAAATCGTCCAAATATGAATTGTATTATCAACCCCAAAAATCCCAAATCATTATATGCAAATAATAGACCCCCTGGATTATTGAATTCCGGATTCCCCCATCTCTCCAATATGTTAATTTGTGGCTGTTGCCATAACATGTCTTTTACAGAAGAGAAAGCAGGAAGATTCCATAGCCAGGATAAGGAATGGTCTAAAAAAAATTTTGGTTCCATAAAGTTTATCCAGATACATTCTGTATTGATGGAAATAGAATAGTATCCAAAAACTCTATCGATAGTAAAAGAAATAATATTCCCATCATATGCTTCTTTATAAAAATCCCAAGACCTGAAATACTCGAATGAGCCAAATACAATCAATAGAAATACCACGCCTAAAATGGGTGCGAATTTAATAATGGAGCTTCTGAATATTTTTCCATAATAAGAGTAGATAACGAGTGAAGGAATAATGATTTCCAAAACAGCTAATCTTTCTGAAAAAATAATGGCTCTTAAGATACTTATGAAAAGTAAGAAGATGTACATATTACGGTATATCTTTTTTTTAGAGATACACCATAGATAAGTGTTGAGAGGAGCAACGACGATTGCCAACTCCGTAAATGTGGTTATTCCTGAGATTCTGCCCCCACCATCCTTGAACATATTTGCGTATCCTGCAAGATTACTTAGCAATCCGAGAATTATCGAATTGCCATATGTGATATAAAGGTTAACAAACCAAATGATATAAGCGCTAATTACCCAAACATAAAGCAACAGAAATATCTTTTTTATTTTAGACAGGGGATATTTGATGATGGAATTATATTTTTTCCCTCGAGATGTATAAGAAAAGAAACCTAATGTAAATACTATGAAAAATGCGATGTATAGAGCGATATTAAAAGAATTAATATATATTGGCTCTTCATACATTTCATAGAATGACTTGCTGTTTATTGTCGAGCAATAAATGGAAAATAGTGTCCACATAAAGTATATCCATACTGGATGCAACCACCATATTTTTGACACATTGTTCATGGTCATTTATTTTATAAAAAGTCTTACTTCCTTTCCTTTTAATCCGAGTAATCTAATACAAGTCAAAAGCATCTTGTCCAACAGGTACAATGGGGTTTTACTCATTAACTTAAGCATTAAATCTTGTAATAGTCGCTTGGATTTATAATCCAGATATAGTTTTCGATTATTTTTAAATTCCTGTCTTAATAAATCTACCCGATATTTTTTATCATAATCTTTAATATAGGCACTAAGGATAGCCCTAACTCTTTGAGTCAATCCATAATCTGTAATAGCTCTTTTATAATATAGATTGCTGATTTGCAAGTTGGCTTTTATTCCTTTCATTGCATTAATTAATTTATCTGAGGCTGCAAGAAAAATCTCGGGGGTATATAAGGTTTTAGATAGTGATTCCGGATTCTCATCGAGTATGTACTTATAATTTGTCGATGCAATGAGTATTATGCTTTCGATAAATTGTATGTAAGTCCACACAAAAACATGGTCTTCATGGGTAGGCAGTCCCTCGATGAACCGGATATCATGTTTCTTAATTAATTCAAGAGAATACAATTTTGCAAATGGATATCCCGTATGTAATAGATTATATTTAGATAGTCCTTCCGAAAGATTGCCTTTTTCGATAATTATGTCATCATACAAGTTTAAGGATTCTGCTTTGCCATTTCGAACTATTTCTATCGCTTGAATTCCTATGGCTTTTGGCGGATAATTTCCTAATTTAAAAAAGTCGCTGATATAATTTTTATCTACCCAATCATCACTATCAACGAAAGCAATGTAATCACCAGTAGCTTTTTCTATTCCAAAATTTCTTGCAGACGATACACCTCCATTTTCTTTTTGATATACGTTTAGACGTGTATCTTTATACGATGAAGCAATAATATAGCTATTGTCACTCGAACCATCATCGATAATTATAATCTCGATGTTATTATAGGTCTGTTTCAATAAACTTTCAATACAGCGTTTAATTTGATGCTCTTTATTATAAAGAGGCACAATAATTGAAACTAACGAACTTGTATTCATTTTAGATTGAATAATGGTGAGGTGATTTAGGTGAATATCATGAAAGTATTTTACGTAATTTTACTAATAGTTTAAAAATTGGATATGGTAAATTAGAGAAACAAATTCTGCAGATGTCAGGTATGTTAAATCCGAGATAGCGAATATTAGAAATTCCAATTTCTTTAGATACATTTTGCAGTGCATCTCGTTCAATGCCAAATTCGACGGCTTGATATAGTATAGATAATTTTCTGGATACCATATAACCCATAAGTGGTGGGTATGTTGCTTGTAACTCGTTCCTTTTTATAAATCTTATCTCGTTGTTAAATATCTTAATAAGATGTTCTGTATTTGTACGACTAATATTTCCCATGATGCTGCTTGTTCGTACACGATAACGATAAGTTGACTTGGTTATAATGAATAGATGTCTGCAATAATAAAATACATAAAATGACCATATATTGTCTTCATGTAGGAGACCATCAATAAACCAAAGGTTATTTTTGATAAAGAAATCTTTTCTAATAAGTTTATTCCATGCCATTTCATAGATTTCTTTCTTAAGGAAGCAATTAAAAATTTCATGACTATCATTTATAGATAAATCATGATCAATAAGTAGTTTGTTGTAAGTGCCGTTCCCGATTAGATTATAATTCCCAACAACAACATCATATAATTTGTCAGAAAGTGGCTCTGTCAGGAGTTCCACAGCATTCTCCGTTAACTCATCATCAGAATCTACGAAAAGAATGTAATCTCCAGAAGCTGATTTTACTCCAGTATTTCTTGCTGCAGCGAGTCCTTTGTTGGTTTCATGATTGACTATTTTTACTTGACTGACGCGTTCCGGATAATCAGAAATAACTTTTTTGAGGATTTCAATACTTTTGTCTTTCGTGCAATCGTTGACAAAAATGAACTCAATGCCATCTTTCATTGTTTGTTCAAAAAGGGAGCGAGCACACCGTTCTATGAATGGTTCCACTCCATAAATAGGAATACAAATTGATATTTTTATATTACAATCTTTCATTAGATGGTATGTTGATTTATTAGTACTTTACTCTTATTTTCCCCGCGAGAGTATATTGTTCACAATGATACTCAGAATCTTTCTTGGATTCAGAGTCGGATACATCATGTTAAAGTTGAACTTATATTCTAAATTAGGGTTATGCCATTTTGAACGACTATAATACGACCACCAATCATAGGCTAAAAATCCCGACCTACAATTCCATGGCTTATTTCCGCAATAATGAATGATTTTTATTCTTTTTAGATCATCTAGGGAATTAAAATCAGGATATCGTTGCGTTAAATTCGGTTTGACGTTTGCAAATATCTTATATTTGTCAGGATTAAAATTATAGATGAACGAAATATATTTAATTTTATCCTTACAAACAATGTTTAGAATATCTTGATCTTGATATTCATATTTTTTATTGAAATGGCTTTGATATTTTGATTGCAGATTATCAGCACGTTGCTTTTTGCTATTAATTAAAAGCACTCCTGCGTTTATATATTTCTCCCAGTCCAGACCAATCTCATGGAGATGCTTTTTAAAGTTTTTAGCATTAAAGTAATCTTTGACTCCTCCAATGTAACAATTATCTAAATTAATATCATACAATTCTTTTAATCCACCTCTAAATATGACATCTCCATCGCAATAGATTACTTTATCATATTCCGGGAAAAGCCAAGGAATCAAAAGTCTGAAATATGTAGCTTTAGAAATGCCTCTTACTTCATATGCATGGTCAAAAATATCTCCTATACTTATAAATCTAATTTTAGACCGTGAATTTTCAACAATAGAGGATAACTCATGTTTGTCTACATCATTAACATCATCAGCTACAAGAATATTAATTTCATAACTTTCATCTTTTGATGTAGAAATCAGAGAGGTGAGTGCTACTCCTGTTGGCATTACAAAATTGTGATCTGTAGAAAAAATGATTGGAATGATGGATGCTGATATCATAATTAGGTGACTTTTAAATTTGACAAGATAGAAAACGTGAATGAGTGTTTAGAAACTATTTAGAGGAGCGGTCGTATTCGTCTACCATCGAATTTGGTGTGCAATTTATTATCTTGACGTTCATGTATCTGGCAAAGTCGTTCATTATTTCATGCCCTCTGAATAAATTTGCTTTTTCAAATAGAAATTCGGACACTCTAAACGGTTTCACATTCTTTAATTCGCCGTTGTAATGATTAAGCATGGGTCTTAAGGCATTGTCCTGACCGTAAAAATGAGTGTCTTTATAGCACAACTGATTCTGATTATTTACAGCTATATTGTCAAAAAATGTATGGTCGAGTCCGTATAGGCGAATCGTTTTGTATCCAAGCATTATTGCAGAGTAAATTGCATTGAGTGCGACTGTGCCATATTCTCCATTCCCAAGCCCAAGCTTGAATATGCGGTTTCGGAACTTTTCACAGCCGAAATAGTATAATCTATGAAGCGCGACTATTGAGATATGCTTGTTTGCTCGTATTGGTTCAAGGAATTTTGATTTTTTATAACACCATGGAATAAACAAAATCATATCCCAAGTAACGGTATCGGCCAACGCTTGCATTGCATTATGACCGCGCTCAGAATATATGGTTTCAATAAAAAAGAGAGGATCACTCATGACGCAATATTTGGGCTTAAGACGAATGAAATGTTCATCCTTGACAAAATCGTTGACGACAAAGAAATCGACTCCGGTAAATTTTTCAGGACAATTATCTGTATCTTCTAAAAATTTTTTAAGCGAGGGCCCGTTGGCAAGTATATATGCAGGTTTCGATTGGGAGAATGCAAGACTCTTAAACGGATTGTTATATCCTTCAGTCATCCCCAATTTTATAATATATTGCAAAGTCCTCAATATATTAATTGCGTTTGATACGATTTTCATAAGCGACTGAAATAAGTTTGGTAATATTTTTAATAGGATTTTTATTAATCACATAGAAATATATTACCATGATTATAATTGTAATATATAATAGTGGCTTTGACTCTATAAGAATTGATGATGTTACGCATATAATTAGAAATATGGCGTTCAGTCCATAAAACTTAATGTCAGTAATTTTTACTGTTTTCCATGAGTATTTAATTCTCGCGACCATGCATATTGCCTGAGAAATTATAACCGACCAGCAAGCGCCCCAGAGTCCGAATAGCGGGATTAAAATAAAATTAAGTATGACACTAGTCAAACCCGACCATGCGGTAGAATAGAAGTAATATTTACTTTCACGTGTAACTGCAAAATTGCTGCCGACAAAAGTGGCAACATTCATGAAAATTACTCCTATGACCAATACGGGGATATATTGCCATGCTGAATAATATTCTGGAGTAGTGAACAACTGTATAATCCATTTGCCACAAAATGCTAATATGACAGCGAGCAAGGTTTGTACTATTATCACGGTCTTTAACATCTTGTTGTAAAAAGCCTCATACGAATCCTTTTTAGCTTCCTCGATTACTGATATTAGCCACGCATTCTGAAATAGGAGATATACTGTATTCAAAAGATTCGGAAACCTTCCTGCCACTGCAAAAATACCAACTGCCGCAATCCCTGTCCAACTCTCTAATATCGGCCGGTTTAATGAATTGATTAAAAACCACATGGTCGCATTCGGAATAAGAGGAATTGAATATTTCAGCATTTCTCCAAGAGTAGTCTTATTTGCAGATTTGATAGAGATGAATTTCCAAATTCCTCCTGCCGCTATTGAGTAGGCAATTGAAATAATGTTTGCAATGACTATTGCAATTATATAGCCCCTAACACCACCTTGGGGAATCAGGATAAAGGATAAAACGATTATAGCTGCTGTGAGTACGATGCCAGTCGTGCTATATACAATCATTTTATCGATTGCCCTCAGAAATTGCTGAGTGATAGATTGCAGATAGCTGACTGCAAGCACGGCATATATATACCAAAGATATTCAAAAATGAAACCATGCCATGAATATCTGTCACCTAATATAGTTATGCAAAAACAGATTACGGCCAGTAATAAGAGTGATGTAAACCAAAATAGTATTCCCGAGCTAAGATATTGTGACTGCTTATTTTTAGGCTGATCTTTTGGAAAAAGAAATATTGAATCAAAAATACTACAGGAAATTATTCCCAACATCAGTCCCGAATAGGTCGTTATCAAATCGACGCTTCCATAATCCGAGACTGTCAACCATCGGGTATAAAAAGGAAGCATTAACAGGCTCAATAGTTTTGAACCTGCTGTGCCAATAAATACGAGTCCGGTATTTTTTCCTAATCGGGCATATTTCCCCATAGTTATTATTTAATCGGGGCTGAAATTAGTTTAGAAATTCGGCTTTTCTTTTTACCTAATAAGAGAGGACAAATATTTTTGATAAGTTGTATAACAGGTACACAAGCTAAGACAATTCCTGATGCTATTATAATTCTTGTGGGATCGGGAATGATATCTTGCAGATACTGGACAATAATCAAATGGATAGCTAATATAAGGAATGTGCCGGTACTGATCAATTCAATAATTTTGACTCTTGGAAGTGCCTGACATCCAAGGATAAGCGAAAAAGTACCGGCTAATGCAAGAATATAGTATAGAATCACGCTATTTCCCATTCTAAAATGAAACATATCGACCCCAAGATTACCACTATATTTGCCCAAAATAGTACACCCAATTAATAATACTAAAGAGATTATTGCCTTAGTCGCTGAATTGCAGCCTTTTACCCCCCCTATTTTTGATGTAAATAATTGATATTCATTGCTCATATTCCCAAGCATAAAGAATGGCAACGCAATGATAGTCCTGTCGATATAGAAAAAGGTTCTTATGTTAAAATGGTAAGTTACAATCGCAAAACAGATACATCCTATCACTAAAATAAATTTATTTTTTATAGAAAAAGGATATATATAACGATATAACCATTTCAAGATTATCAAGACCCATACGAACCAAAATTGGGCTAAGAGAGGATTAGTATGTTCTGATGTTTTGTAATAACACCAAAAAATACCGATAAGTGGTCTTAATAATATTTCATACCAACCTGTTCCGGAATGAGCATGAAATATACCACGACCATTAATATTTGCCCATATTGCATTTATTAAAATGAAACCCAAATTATATAGCAATATGGAATATACCATCCAACGGCTTGATTTTAATGTGCCGGTTTCATTTCGGGAATAGTTACACAGATAGCCAGAGACAAAGAAGAATGCAGGTATATGGAACAGATATAATATTGGTGAAAATATACTTCCGCTATGACCGAGGACAACAAGAAAAATAAGGATAGCTTTTGCCCAGTCAACCCATACCAATCGTTTTGTATTTTGATGTGAAATATCAGAATTAATTTCGATCATATATGGTTAAAACTTTTTCGGCAAATTCAAAGTCTTCGGGCCAGTCGATATCGATACCCTCAATCTTGTCGATTAAAGCCTTATATGGTTTGAATCCGATACGTTGATGATGCTCTGTCCAGATTTCTTTTTTGAATATGAAGAACGCACTTGTTTCGATATATACAGGTTCAATCGTTTGCGTACGTGGAATATTATCGAGGGTGTAGTTTAGTGGCTTATTATTATACCAGGCAAAAGTTTGAATTTTTTCAGCACTAAAGGCTGAGTCATATTCTCCCGATATGATTTTATCAATCGATGATTCAATTGTCTGCGCTTTTATGAACGGAGATGTGGTATGTGCCAGTAAATAAATATCTGCATCTATTTCGTTTATAAAAGCCTCATATATGTCTTTACCAAGTGTAGAATCAGAATCAAGTTCCTCTGGGCGTTTCAACCATTTCACTCCTTTCGGAAGGAAGGAAAGTATCTCATCGGAACTTGAATATACGTAGATCTCATCAATATTTTTTACCTCGACCAACGTGTCGAGAATATACCTTAATAATGGTTTATTTCCTAATAGTTTGAGGTTTTTCCCTTTAACTCTTTTACTATTAAGTCTGATTGGTACAAATGCGACTGTTTTCATTTCTAATTATTATTGAGGGACACAATTAATTGAGTCAATAATTCCTTTTAACCGGTTTTCATCATCCACCACTATTAATGAATGAATATTACTCCCGTATATGATTTTCTCTGCTTCCGTGAGCTTGTCATCGGCGTGTATCGTCTTCGGATTGCGGTTGGCGATGTCATTGACGGTAAGTCCAAAGAAATCAGTCGTGTGGGTTTGCATCGCTCTTCGTACATCCCCATCTGTGATGATACCGATTACTTTATCGTCATTCTCTACAACGACAGCCACTCCCAATTTTGCTGCACTGATTTTAATTATAGTATCGCTGATTTTGTCATTGAGAGAAACCACGGGAAGATTTTCAGTAGTCATCTGGTCGCTTACCTTTGATAGAAGCCGCTTCCCAAGGGAGCCGCCGGGATGGAATTGAGCAAAATCCTCCGCCTTGAAATGGCGTACTTCCATTAGCGCGCAAGCAAGAGCATCGCCCATGGCAAGGGTGGCTGTGGTTGATGAGGTGGGTGCAAGATTTAGCGGACATGCCTCACGTTTAACGGCGACATTGAGATGACATGTTGAATATCTTCCAAGTAGAGAATTGGGATTTCCAGATATGCCGATTATCGGGATATTCCGTTTTAAAAGTATAGGGATGAAACGTAGCAGCTCATCGGTGTTGCCCGAATATGATATTGCCACAACGACATCTTCAGGTGTGAACATTCCTAAATCACCATGATAGGCATCAAGGGGATTTACATAGAAACTGGGGGTGCCTGTACTTGCCAATGTGGCGGCTATTTTGGCACCGATATGTCCTGATTTTCCTACCCCGGTGATAATCGTTCTACCTTTTGCGTTATAAATCAGATTGACAGCTTTCTGAAAATTATCATCAATCAATGGAATAAGGTCAAGCAATGCCTGCGCCTCGTCTTTGAGGCATTTGATTCCATAATCCTTAATCTGTGTCATTATTATAAAAGGGAAGAGATTATTGTTTCCAAATCAGAAAGATATACCATGTTTGGCCCGTCACTCAATGCCGACTCGGGGTTCGGATGCACTTCAAAAAAATATCCCGTGGCACCAAATGCTTTTGCCGCCAATGCCATGGCGGGGACAAACTCGCGGTTGCCTCCAGTTTTCCCTCCGGCTGCTCCGGGACGTTGTACGGAATGTGTACAGTCCATTATTACAGTGTCGGAATATTTTTTCATGTCTGATATATTGCGGAAGTCGACTGCGAGATTGTTGTAGCCATACATATTGCCTCTTTCAGTAAGCCATACATTGTTATTGCCCGATTCCTTGACCTTCTGCACGGGATATTTCATATCATCGCCGGAAAGAAATTGTGCTTTCTTTATATTCACAATCTTACCGGTTTTCGCAGCCGAAACGAGTAAATCGGTTTGGCGACACAGAAAGGCTGGAATCTGTATAACATCCACTACTGTCCCAACCGGGGCGGCTTGATATGATTCGTGAATGTCCGTTAAAATTTTTAACCCATATTTGGCTTTGATGTCAGACAGCATTTGCAATCCTTTTTCAAGCCCAGGCCCACGGTAAGAGCTGATTGAGGTGCGGTTTGCCTTATCAAAAGATGACTTGAATATAATGTCAATGTCATATTTGTGATTCAATCTGACGAGTTCGGTTGCCACTGCATCAAGACAGTCCATGTTCTCGATTACACATGGACCTGCTATAAATATTGGTTTCATTATATATCGTTTTAACAATAGTTTTATAGTGAATAAAAAATGAATGCGCTTTTGTTAGATATCTTCCATCTGAATTTGGGTGGTGAGGGTGAGGCGGTAGGCGGCGCGGTCGTAAGGGTGGAGGTCGGGGCGGTCGGCGAGTTGGAGGAGGATTTGGTTGTCGAGCTGCATTTTATCGTCGAAGTCGATTACGCCCGGGGGCAGTGAGCCGATGAAGTGGCGGTAGGCGCGGAGTATTACTGAGGGAAGGGTGGATAGGTCGTCCACGCGGTTGCGGTCGTATATCCTGCGCTTTATTTCGCTGCTGTCGGCGCCGAGATACCTGTCAAGATTTTCGCGCATTATGAGGGTGATGCGTCGGTAATTTTCGCAGGAGGATACATCGGGAAACAGGCTATGCTGATTAAGCGTCACGACCCAGCGGTCAAGGATTGAGAGATAGGTCTTTACCTGCTCGATGCCTGCTTTGTCGGGGCGGGATTTTACCGCCGGGGCGATTATCCCGAAGAGACTGCTTTCCTCGATGTCGCGGTTGCCCGCTTTCCATGAGTTGAATAGACGTGCTCTATGCCGGTCGATGACGCCGGTGTCGGGAGTTGTCCGGTTGCCTACGCGGTAGAGTATGTCGTAGCATTCGAGGTAATCGGGGATATCCTTTTCCTTGCATACGGGCAGCCGATGGCTGATGCTGTCGCATAGTTGACGGCATTGAACGGCTATTTCGCGTTCTTCGTCTGATGGAGTGTGCCCGTCAAACCGGAAGTTGCCGGCAAGCTGCGCTTTCATTATAAGATAATGTGAATATGCGACTGTCGACCTGACATCGCCGGCGGTGCGGCTCTGTGACGTATTATGAGGGATGGGCTGGGGGACTCTCATAGCGGTGTTACAGGTATAAGGCGGCGTATCGGCTGTAGGCACACGCCGCGATAGAGTGGGGTGTCGCTGTTTCCTTCAATCGGTTTTTTAGCTTTTGCCGTGCATCGGATGGGATTGGAGTGTAATCTGCTAATTCGTTGGCTGCTTCCAGGAGGTTGAATATCTTGTCGGGGGACAGATTACAGCTTTCGGCAAATATGCGGCGACTGATATCGTTCCATGCTTCTCCGGCTTTGCGGACATTGAAGCGTGACACGTAGTCGCAGCATGTAACGGCAATGTGCAGACAGTCAATCCTGCCGTTAAGTTCAGTCTCGCTTTCCAGCGCCGCTCGATAGCAGCTGTTGATAATCTGCCTCGCTTTGCGCTGCGCTTCCCTGTCATTGTTGACGAGGTAAAGCAACAGTAGGGGCTCCACGAGTTCCGTAGGGTTACCGGTGTGGCGAGTTACTGCGTCTTGCAATGCTTTATGAATCCATGCCGGCGTGTGGATGATTCCCTTGCGCCCGAGGTCGGCTATTTCGGTGATAAGGCGTGTCATCGTCGGTAGCCGGGGAGAATCCTTAATCAGGTCGAGGGCGTAATCGACATATTCGTGTAGGATTTCCAGTTCGGTCATGTCGCGATATTTGCCGTAAAGATGAAGGAGGGCGGCAAGCTCTTCGGGAGAGTATTTTCTTGTCGGGTCAGGAAAAATCTTGTCATCGTCCACTTTTTCAGGGAGTGGCAATATGAGAGCAAGATTCTCAAGAACGCTTATTTCAAATTCGCTGAGAGTCTGCATGTCAGATTTTCTCTACATCCTTAGGGTCGATAAATACAGTGGCTCCTCCTAAGAGCGACAGGCTGACAACAAGGCGATGTGTCCCGTCGGAATTTTCCTGAATCTCGCCTTCAAGACCTGCGAGTTTTCCTCGGATTACCCTTACATTGTCATTCACTTTGAAGATTGTCGGAAGAAACTCGACGGGGTAATCGGATTGCCCGAGCATGAATTTGAGTTTGTTGATCTCGGCATCGCTGATTACGGCAACCGGTTTGCCGAGCTTGCCTGAATCCGACGAGCGGTTGACCATAAACCTATATATGAATGGAAGATTGACTATGTTCCGGCGTTCTTTTTCCGTGCAGTGTACAAATACGATAGACGGGATTACAATACGGTCAATCATACGGCGTTTACCGTATTTCCAGATATGCAGTTCTTTCTGTGTCGCTACGTAGTTTTCTATTCCAAGACCGTCGAGTTTTCCTGATACTGATTTTTCATGACGCGCGTTTACGATAGCGGCATACCATCTGGCATCGGGCACGCCTACGGCGTCGTCAGTGCGAAAGGGTACTGGCGCAACAATTTCCGCTGTCAATTCAGTATTCATTGCTGAAGATTTGGAAAAGGCTCTCTTGAAAAGAGATACCAGCACTTCGTTAAAGTATTAAGTATTAGGGATGTATGTATTAGAAAATTGTTGCGTAGCTAAACAAGCTGAAATTGATGGTCTTTGATAATTAAATTACAAGTTGATTTATTCCACAATAAAACCGGTGAAAATCAAAACTTATTCAGGAAAAATTTATAACTTTGCATACGATTAAGTATCTCTTTTCAAGAGATTTGGATGATTCTCAAAATAAGAATATATACCATGTGCCACGCTTTCCTGGAAAGAAACGCGTGTTCATCGGCTTAAGCCGTTATCTCCATTCTTGTCCCTGCAGAAAAAAAGCATCCGATTCCGCACCGTCAGGTGACAAAATCGGATGCTAATCTTTATTACTGATTGCTAATCAGTGGTTTAGTGGAGGTGGAGGGGATTGAACCCTCGTCCAAACGCGGAACTAATGTGCTTTCTACATGCTTAGTCCTGACTTGATTGTAGGGCACCGGCAGGATCAAGACTACCAACCGTTGCCTTAGCCTTTAAATTTTCGGAAGTCGCGCAAGGCTCTTGACTTCCTATTCCCGATTTATCTGCATCGCCATGTCGATCCGTCTCGGAAAAAGGACAATCGGGCGATGTCTTGTCTCCGCCACTGTGGCAGAGATTAAGCTAATCTACTGTACTTCGATTAAGCAGCAAGAGCGTAGTTATTTTCGCCATTTAAAATTGTGATGTCCCAGATTATAGAGCGTAGCCATCATTGCTCTGCATGCTTACACACCACTTCTTCACGCTGTCAAAGCCAGTCACCCCCGGCGTATGGTGTGGTTACCAGTGTGCAAATTTACTAATTTGTTTCGACATATACAATATTTCTTCCGAAAATCAGTTATTCATTAATAAAAATAGATTCTACAATCATTCCTTTGATTCACTGAAGATAAATGAATAGCATATCACGCCGACAGCCGTCGTTTATAGTATCGCTTATCCCGCTTGTAGTGCTCATTGCGGGTCTTATTTCGATAGTGGTGTTCCTTGGAGCCGATGCGGTGCAGCGCATTAGCCACGGTGTTCTCTTGATTGCCGCGGCGGTAAGTACCGGGATTGCCTTGCTGTATTGCCGTCGCCCGATGAGGGCGATGGTGACCGGTATGCGTAAAAGCGCCACCCAGATACTTCCTACACTTCCTATCTTGCTGATGATTGCCACGGTCGCGGCGACATGGATGCTTTCCGGGGTTGTTCCCACTCTTATCAGTTACGGATTAAGACTTCTTGAGCCAAAAGCATTTTTAATCACGACATGCGCCACGTGTGCTGTGATTTCTGTGCTCAGTGGCAGTTCCTGGACCACGATTGCCACAATAGGTGTGGCATTCATGGGAATAGGCACCGTGTGGGGCTACAATCCGGCGTGGACAGCAGGTGCCATAATCTCGGGTGCGTATTTTGGTGACAAGGTGTCGCCGCTGTCCGATACTACCGTGCTTGCGTCATCGGCTTGCGGTGTTAATCTGTTCACTCACATACGTTATCTTATGTGGACCTCGGTGCCGGCAATGGTTGTGGCTCTGATTGTATTTGGTATCGCCGGATTCTTCACCGACATTAATACCGGAGCACAATCTAATTTAATGATAGGACAACTGTCGCAAATTTTCAATCTCACGCCCTGGTGTCTGATTATTCCTGCGGCAACTGTCGCGCTCATTGTCCTGAGGCTCAATACCGCCTTGACACTTGCCATCAGCACTGTCATGGGTATCATAGGTATTTTCTTATTCCAGCCATCAGTGCTGTCGGCACTTGAAGCGACAGCAAATCCCACATTTATTACTCATGTCGCCACTGTCGTTAAACTGCTTCTCACGGAGAGATCACTTTCAACCGGTAATGAACTGCTCGACTCTCTTGTGTCAACCGGCGGCATGGAGGGAATGTTGCCGACCATCTACCTGATATTAAGCGCAATGATATTTGGCGGCGCACTTATGGGCTCAGGCATGTTATCCACGATTACCCATTCTGTCACCCGTCGTCTTCGTAAATCGAGTAGCACTGTCATGTCGACTGTCGGCACCGGGCTTATGCTCAACGCGTGTACCGGCGACCAATATCTCTCCATTATACTCAACGGCAACCTTTACCGTAACCTTTATCGTCGCAACGGGCTTGAACCGCGCCTACTCAGTCGCTCTATAGAGGATTCCACTTCAGTCACTTCGGTATTGATTCCATGGAACTCGTGCGGACTCACCCAGTCGGCTGTGCTTGGTGTGGCAACTCTCCATTATCTTCCTTACTGTATCTTCAACCTCGCAAGCCCCCTGTTTACTCTTGTCTTTGCATGGGTAGGCTTCCGCATACGTTCGGTGACACGCCGTCCTGTTCCTGTCAGTCGATAATCACTTTTAATCAGATGCCGGATTTTTAAGATTTGATGGATTAGAGGCGTTTTTCAAACATGGCGAGACGGATTTCTGTCGGGAGAGTGAAAAAACGGGTAGGGTAGATGCCTGCAAGACGGTAGCCTATCTTGGGATAGAATTTCAGGGCTCTGGTATTTTTCTCCTGGGTGTCAAGACGCGCCACTTCCCATCCCTTTTCCCGGCAATGACGCTCGAAGAAGTCCACGAATTGTTTTCCGAGTCCACGGTGAGAATGTGTGGGGTTTACGACAAGCGTGTGTAATACTCCTACCTTGTGTGGTGACACCCTATATTTCCAATCGGGCAGTGAATAGGCATCGGGTTGTATTTGGTTGATAATAGCTGATGCCACTATGGATGTGCCGAGTGTCATCACATATAAAGAAGTGTCCTTCAACGCGTCTTCGGCGGTTTGCTTGATAGGGTAGGTGTCCGCGTCCCAACCTATAGTCACTTTGCCCTCCCTTTCCTGCCGATGTATTTGTCCATATATTCCGGTGATGGCATCGATGTCATCTGAGGTCGCTTTCCGTATGGTAATCTTCTCCATCTCATTATCTATGGTCGTCATTATGCTTGTTTCTTTTAATTCGGTTAATGGCTCTTTATGGTTTAATATGGCCAGCAATGCCATGCATTCATTTGTTATGGAATCAGCGAATGCAAATATAGCGAGAATATTCATTTCAGAAAAAAGCGAGGAGCATTTTCAAAACTGAAATGCCCCTCGTTATTATATAATGTACCGCGGTTATTCGTATCGGATTGCCTCGATGGGGTCGAGAGATGCCGCTTTTTTCGCCGGATACCAGCCGAAAAATACTCCCGTCACCGTACATACGGCAAATGACAGTATTACTGAATAGAGCTGGATATATACAGGCCAGTGGGCTATCACGTTCACCATCCATGACGCTATGACCCCGAGCAATATGCCTATGATACCGCCGCTCACACTGATTATGACCGCTTCGATTAGGAATTGTGACAGGATGTCGATGCCGCGCGCACCGATTGACATGCGCAGACCTATCTCGCGTGTGCGCTCCGTTACCGACACATACATGATATTCATGATGCCGATACCGCCCACAAGCAGCGATATGCCGGCTATACATGCAAGCAATACCGTCATCATGTCACTTGTCGAGTTCATCATTTCGCTTAGTTCCTGCTGGGAACGGATTTCAAAATCGTTGTCGGCGTCATCCTTTATCTTATGACGTGTGCGGAGCACTTCGGTGATTGCCTCGATGGTCTCGTCGGTCTGATTTTCATCGGCGGCACTTGCGAAAATTCCCTGGATATAGTCGATGGCAAGTATACGTTTCATTACGGTCGTATAGGGTGCGATGACTACGTCGTCCTGGTCCTGACCCATTGAGTTGGTGCCTTTGGATTCCAATACACCGATTACCGTTAGAGGTATCTTGCCGAAACGGATTACTCTCCCCACGGGGTCGTCGCCGTTAGGGAAGAGATTGTCGACCACCGTTTTTCCGAGGATGCACACTTTTGCCGCCGACTTTATGTCGTGGTCAGTGAACATAGCCCCGTTTTTCACCTTGAATTTACGTATATCGAGGTATTCCGGAGTCACACCGTAAATTGACGACGGATAGTTGTTGTTGCCGTTGACGAGCTGCCCTCCGGAATTGACCGAGGGGGATACTGCCGCCACCCCCGGCAACTCCTTTAGCGCCTCGTAGTCTGCCACCTCAAGAGTCTGCATGTCGTCGGCGCTCTGGCGCACACCTCCGCGCTGCATGTTGCCCGGATGAATCATTATCATGTTGGACCCCATCTCGGAAATCTGTGCCTTGATGCTGTTCTTGGAGCCTTGACCTATGGCAAGCATGGTGATGACTGAAGCCACGCCGATTATAATGCCGAGCATTGTGAGAAAGCATCTCAGTTTGTTGTTGTTAAGAGCTTTGAGCGCTATTTTAAGTAAGTTGGCTATATTCATCGTCAATCTTTCTCTGTTGGTAAACTTTCAAATGCTTCACGTGCCGATGCAGGACAGTCATTGATGGTATCAGACACAATCTTGCCATCGCGGAGCACGATGTTGCGTGACGAGTATTCGGCAAGTTCCGGATTGTGGGTGACAAATATGATTGTTCTCCCTTTGGCGTGAAGTTCCTGAAACAGGGTGAGGATGCTGAATGATGTGCGTGTGTCAAGGTTTCCGGTTGCCTCGTCGGCAAGTATGATTACCGGATTGTTGACAAGCGCACGTGCTATCGCCACACGTTGTTGCTGACCGCCCGACATCTGGTTGCTTTTGTGGTTCAGGCGTTCACCGAGACCGACTGCTTTGAGAGCGTCGACGGCAAGCTGCCGGCGTTCATCAGCCTTTATTGCCGGATTGTAGAGCAACGGCAGTTCCACATTTTCAATAGCCGTCGTCTTCGGCAGTAGGTTATAGTTCTGAAATACGAACCCGATTTTACGGTTTCGCGTTATCGCGCGCTGGTTTTTTGACATCGACTGCACCGAAACTCCGTCAAGCAGGTATTCCCCGGAGGTGGGAGTGTCAAGGCATCCCAACAGATTCAACAGTGTCGATTTGCCGGAGCCGGAGGTGCCCATTATAGTGACAAATTCCCCTTCATGAATGGTGAATGACACTCCGCGCAATGCCTTGACCTTTTCTCCTCCCACGATAAACTCGCGGCGCAGATTTTCAATCCTTATGATTTCTTTTCTGAGAGTCATGACCTGTTATTTCTTTTTGTTACGACCCGGGGGCTGTGGTGCGAACGGACTTTGTTCATCATTTGGCTTGATTCCTGCAGGCATTGCCGCCGTATAGTCGACTGCGACCACCGTGCCGTCGGAAATACCGCCGGTCACTTCCGTCTTCATACCGTTGCTTGCGCCGGTGGTTACCGCTGTCGGTATAAGTAGTCCGTCATTTACTACCCATACACATTTCTGATTTTTTTCAAGCTTGATGTCGGTAGCGCTCCCTTGTGGCTGCGGCAGGTTCTTGTCATCGTTACTTTCCGGCTGGAATGTAAATGCCTTCGTAGGAAGCAACAACACATCTTTTTCGCGCATGACATAAATTGTGAGATTTGCTGTCAGACCGGGAATGAGCTTGTGCTCCGGGTTAGGAGCGGCAACTACCACTTCGTATGTCACCACGTTGCTCTCCGTTGTAGGATTCAGGCGTACCTGTGTCACATGACCTTCAAACAGTTCGTCGGAGTATGCGTCGACTGAGAAGGTCACAGCCTGACCAACTTTTACCTGACCTATGTCGGCTTCATCCACATTTCCTATCACTTGCATATTGTCAAGGTCGGCGATTGTGTACAGATTTGCCACATTCATGTTGGATACCACTGTCTGACCTACCTCAACCTCGCGCGAAATCACTATGCCGTCAATCGGGGAATAAATTTCCGCATAATTCAGGTTTTTTGCTGCGCGTACACGGTCGGCTTTTGCCTTGTCGTATGCCGTCTTTGATACTTCCAGGTCCTTTTGCGAGGTCTGAAATTCGTAATCGCTTATCAACTGCTTGTCGTGGAGCGCTTTGTCGCGCTGATAGTTGGTGAGATTATACTCATAGGTAAGGCGCGCCGACTCGACGTTTGCCTCGGCACTTGTCAGGTCGCTCTGGAGCAATGTTTTCTCGATTTCCGCTATCAGCTGACCTTTGGTTACGACAGAATTATAGTCGACATATAGTTTGTCGATTATACCCGTCACCTGTGTACCTACATCGACCTGAGTCACTGATTCGATAGTGCCTGTCGCCGTAACAGTCTCGGTGAGTTCGCCGCGTTCCGCCTTGACCGTGTCAAGACTTATCGGCTGCTTTTCATTACAAGCCGCCAGTATCATCAGGGAAGAAGCGGCAAATACATGTAAGATTTTGTTTGTCATATATGATATATGTTTTTTATATTGCAATTACGGTAAGGTTACGGTTGCGTTACGGTAAAACTCCACCATTTTCTGACCGAGCATAGCCATATATTTTGCCTGAAGCAGGGTATGCTGTGCCTCGATATAAGAATTATGTGCGGTCATCAATTCTACTGTGTTGACATACCCGAGATTAAACCGTTCGTTGGTTAGTTCATCGCTTAACCGTGCCGATTCAAGTTGGGTTTCAGCTGCAGAATAACGTGACTGGGCTGAACGCGTGTCGATATACCAGTTTTCGACAAGCTGCGCTATGTCGGTTTGCCGCTGATTGATGTCAAGCTGTGCGTCGAGCTGTGCCACACGAGCCTTCGCCACAGCAGTCTTTGTCTTTTTGTTGTCAAGAATCGGTATTGACAGGGTCAGTCCGAGCGACTCATTCCATCCCTGCTTCATTGATGTCCCGAATGAATTGCCGGGGGCATAATAGCCGGTTCCCACACCTGCGTTTAACGATATCTTGGGCATGTATCCGGCTTTTGCTATCGCTATATCGAGGTCTGACGATGATTTTTCGATCTCGAGCGCTTTTATGCGGAGGTCGGTGTCAAGTGCCATCCGGTAGCTTTCGGTAATGGGAGGTAGCTCGGCAAGCACTTGCGCCGCTGTCCATTCAACATCGGCGAGGCTTATCTCCGCATCGATTCCGAGTTCCAGGAGCTGCTTTAGCTCCATGCGGCGAGTATCGTAGGTACTCTGTGCGTTGACAAGCGCGTAATTGTCCTGTTCATACTGTGCGTTTAACTGCGCGTAATCGACCTTTGACATTTTTCCGGCTTCCATAAGTTGTCGTGCGCGTTCACTCTGTGCATGGCTCACTTTTGCCGCTTCTTCATAAATGCCTATTGACTCTCTGGCATAGAGGATGTTGATATAGACTTGAAGAAGGTCGGTCTCAAGTGTGCGCATCATGTCGCCTGTGGTGAGCCTGTTGATTTCTGTGCGTAACTTACTTTGCTTGATATTGTTTTCGCGTTGACCGCCGTTCCACACTGTCCATCCCGCGTTAAGTCCGTAAGAACTGTTGTAGGAGTTTTTTGTACCTTCACCCCAGGGATAATTAGTGACTGAATGAGATGTCGCAAAATCAAGTGTCGGCTGCCATTGGGCTTTTGCCTCTTCAAGAGAGTATTCCGATGATTCTTCTGTCAGCCTTGATTTCTGAAGTGAGATGTTGTGCTCCCTGGCATATTCCACACAATCGGAATAGGTCCATGTGCGCGCAGTCCCGGATATGGCGGCAAGCGACAGCATTACTGTTATCATGTAATTTTTCATTGCAGATATGTTATGAATTACACTGCAATATTAAGCCAAAGAAGGCGATTGATGAAATATCTTCAACCAATCGCCTTTTTCGTTCAACGAACAGTTTCGCCTGTCACTGTTTTGTTCCTTTCCCTATGGCATGGGAGTTGAGATATTGCTGAAATGCCCCCTTATAACTGTCGCCGACCGGGATATAGTTTTCGGCATCCATGACCACGCGATTGCGTTCTATCTGCTCGACCCGGTTCATGTTTATTATATATGAGCGGTGTACCTGAAGGAAATTATCGGAAAGACGCTCTTTTATCGCGGCAAACGAACTCAGGGTTACAAGCGGAGTTGTTTTACCGGCGACATAGATTTGCAGATATTCACCGTAGCCTTTTATAAAACGTATGTCAGCAAGCGATATGCGTACATAACGGTAGTCGGTTTTTATAAAGAGGGATTCGTCCGTGTCGCCATGTCCCACGGTCGTTGCACGTGTAGTGTACAGCGTGACCGCTTTATTGACTGCCTTTGTAAACTCGACAAAACCGTAGGGCTTCAGCAGATAGTCGACTGCCGACACCTTGTAGCTTTCCACGGCATATTGAGGATAGGCGGTTGTAAATATCACCAGCGGTTGACTTGACAATGTTTTCACAAAGTCCATGCCGTTCAAGTCAGGCATGTTTATATCGGTGATTATGAGGTCAATTTCATTTTGGGAAAGGAATCCTGTCGCTTCAATTCCATTTGAACATGCTGCGGAAAGCTTCAGTGCAGGGATCTTCTCCACATAATTCATCAACTTTTCGAGGGCGATAGGTTCATCGTCGATAATCAGTGTTCTGAGGGGCATTGTATAGGAATTGTGAGGTTTACTGTATATGCGTTATCGGTCTCGGTCAGTTCAAGGGATGCCTTGTCGCCATATATGAGAGAGAGGCGACGACGGATATTCTGTAATCCTATGCCGATATGTTCGAGATTTTCACTGGTTTTGGCATGGTTGCTGTTCATGCAGCTGAAATGTATTGCTGTTTCCCTTACCTCCATGTTTACAGCTATAAACGAGGCTTCCTGATAGCTTACTCCGTGCTTGAAGGCATTTTCTATAAACACAAGAAACAATAACGGGGGTAATGAGATGCCTGCCGCTAAATGCCGGTCAGGGAAATGTGAAGTGACGCTTACGAGTTTTTCCGGGAAACGAAGTCTCATCAAGTTCAGATAATTATGCAGAAAGGCAATTTCTTCTGACAACGTAATTACAGGTTTTGAACTTTCATAGAGCATATAGCGCATGAGATGTGACATGTCAATGACCATCGACTGCGCCTTCTCCGGATTTATTTCAATCATGCCATGAATATTGTTGAGCATATTCATGTAGAAGTGTGGATTAATCTGTGCCTTAAGATAGGCAAGCTGATTTTCGGCGTTTGCCTTCATCAGGCTCTCTTTTTCCAGCTTATCGTCAAACCGTTGGAACATTAGCGCGATAGCCAGATTGCATCCTACGACAAGCAACGCATAAGTGAAATCTAAAAACAGGGGCAATGGCAACAATGGTCGCATGTGAGGATGCGGCTTGGGTCGGATATCTTCCGGGAGCATTTCGATGACATGGATGAAGTCAAGATATTGATATATCCACAGGAGAATGACTGTACTTGCCGTCGAGAGGAAATAGGGGAGTATCTTGTTTCTCAATAAAAGACGTGGAATCAATATGTTGTTATTGACAAGAAACAATATAAGGAATGGGACAAAAGTGTGAGTCATTGCCCCGATGACTTTCATGTCAACCAGAGGTAACGACATCTGAGCCCGGTTTCGCATTGCATCGAGCAGGTAAAGACCTATGGCGATAAGCCATAGCACAAAGTAGACAATGGTTTCAGTGGTTCGGCTGCGATTTGTTGACATATTGGTTTGACGCGTCTTTATTATGTTTTGCAAATATAGCTGAAAACAAACATATTCGACGGATAAATTCAACTAAATGCCATTTTTGTTCAATGAAACGTGATCGGGCTAAAGTAGATGACCGGTCAACATGGCAATATACCTGCTGACCGGTCATCGGAAACCAATCTAAATTAAATTGTCACTATCCGTAATTTTAACGGCGCGGATTGCCGGTGGGTCGGCTTTGATTTTTGAGAGGCTTTGCATCTTCGGTGAGTTTTATTTCAGTTCCGTTTGAAAGCTCGATTTCAAAGCCACCACGTTTACGCGAAATTTCAACGATGTTTTGTCCGGCATGGTTGGTGGAAACATATTTTACGATTGCCGGGGGAATGATGGCTTCGGGGACCGCCTTTCCTTTGGCGGCTTTGACCTCCTTCCAGTCACCATTCTCACGAAAATCGATTTCCGCTCCGCTGATGAGGTCTACCTCATATTCCATGCCACGGCGTCCTTGGTCTTTCTCCGCTTTCTTAAGGTTGTCACCGGAGAAATGCTTGTTGATAAATGTGAGTGCCGCTTTAGGAAGTTCCGACTTGTTTATCGGAGTTCCTGCATAAACATGAGCTGAAAATAAGGCAATAACTGCCATGAGTGCTAAAATTACTGTTTTTTTCATTTGTTGTTTGATTTATGTCGTTTAAAAATATTGTATAAATTATTGAATGAGTTGATATACGTTCTGCCAACCGGAATAGGATGGGTATAATTTTTAAGAAATATCCTGCGGTTTGAAAATTTTTCAATCGAGTCCAGTGATACGATAAATGACCTGTGTACCCTTATGAATTTTCCGGAGGGGATTAATGTTTCCATTTCTTTCATCGTTACTTGAGATATGACGGTCGGTTGATCATGACGAAATATCTTGACATAATTGTCCATCGCCTCGATGTAGTCAATGTCATCGATGCCGATTATAATAGTCTTATGGTCGGCTTTCAGGGTAATTGTCCGGCGACTGTTTGTATTACCGTTTTTTGCATTGATAAACAGCATGGCTTTCTTCAATGCCTGTTCAAAACGCGGATAGAAAAATGGCTTGTGGAGAAAATCTGTCGCGTTGACATTGAAACCGTCAAGGGCATATTGAGCGTATGCTGTAGTGAAGATAAGGCACGTTGATTCAGGAAGCTCTTTTGCCAGCGTGACACCGTTGAAAGAGTTCATCTCGATGTCAAGAAACACGATATCGGGCTTTTCTGCCATTATGCACTCCATACCGGCGATAGGTGATGTAAAACATTGAAGCTCAATGTCTCCATATCGTTTGCAGTATTCCTGAATGATGCTCAATGCTATCGGTTCGTCATCAATGGCTATACATTTTATCATGATTCAAGTTTTATTTTCAGATTAACATTAAATGTGATTCCGTCATTTTTGATGGACAGGTCGTATTTCCCGGGGAAGAAGAGTTCGAGGCGTTTCCGGCAGTTTTCGATACCCATGTGTTCACCGATTCTTTTGACCGGATAAATCCTGTTGGATGTCGTGAATGTCATATAGCCGTCTGTTTCATAGATATCTATTGCAATTTCGCTCTTTTCAATTGACGAGACGCCATGCTTGAAGCAGTTTTCAACAAAAGTGACCAAAAGCATCGGCGGTATCATCAGGGTTTCAGTCTTGATGTCGATGTCGATTCTGACTGTGGTCATCTCGTTTAATCGGAGAGACTGCACTTCTACATATTTTTCGATATATTCAGCCTCCTCGGTTATAGGGACAAGGTTTTTATTGGAAGTCGTATGGATGTATTGCATCATGGAAATAAACCGTTCAAGGGAGGGAAGGGCATTGGGATTGCCGGTAAGAAAAAGACCGTAAAGTGAGTTAAGTGTGTTGAACATGAAATGAGGCTTTATCTGGGTTTTGTAAAGCTCGATTTCCGCTTTGTCGCGTTGAGCTTCCGCGTTGAGACGGCGTGCTCGCTGGATATTAGTCTGCGTTAGCAAACCGACTGCAAAACTGAAGGCTTCCACAATCATAAACAGTGTCCACAACGCTTGTTGGTACTGGAGTACTTGCGGAAGATGAAGAGTGATACCGGCATCATAGATGCTCGGTTTGGGGATATATAACTCGACGCAGGAGAGGATGAATGTCAAAGCTATGGATAATATGATAAGCGCTATTCCGTAAAATTTTTTCTTATGTTTGCCAAAGAGCAACGGGATAGTAAATGCCCGGTTGGTAAAATAGACGGCATATAGCCATATTCCCGAGATAAGAATGTATGTGGTGAAATTATGATACCACCGTTCAATCGGGGAGAGTGCCATCATCACAGGAAGTACCACCAGACAGAATGCGAGGTCTATGTATCGGGGTAAATTCTTCATTCTATAGATTTAATCGCAAAATTAGTCGTTTTGTAATTAATAAAAGGAGAGGTCATCATGTCGTTGACCATTGTTTTCATGTCGTTGGTCATTATGCCATATTAGACAATAACGGTAGGTAAAGGTTTAATCCTTCCGATACAATATGGTTGATGACTTAGTGTGTTTTTGTAATCATTTTTGATGAGCGATGCTTTATGAAAGAGCAGTAGGCGTTACATTCGCCCTTGATTAGATGTCGTTCGCCATTTTATATAGATGACTCTTGATGGTAAGTTGCTTATATGTAATATATTACTATGAAATACTTATATTTGGGTATTTTTTTACAGATTAAAACTGGCGAACTTTGCGCAAAAATTAATGAATAAATTTTAATATAGATATGTCATCCTATAAGAGATATTTATTGCCCCTTATTGTATTGTTTATCATTCCATTCAGCATATTCCCCCGCGATTTGTCGGGTATGATTTCCGGAAAGGTGTTGTCACTTGACGGGGAGCCACTTGATTATGCAACCGTGTTTTTAAAAGGAACGACCTACTCATGTTCCACAAATGAAAAAGGATTGTATCACATAAGCGCACCGGCAGGCGATTATACTCTTGTCGTGTCATCGGTAGGTTATGAAACGTCTGAGTCAAAAGTGACTTTGAAAAATGGGGAGCGTATCCGGCTTAACTTCAAATTGAAATCAACCACTCAGCTGGGGGAAGTAATCATTGTAGGCAATCAGTTGAGTAAGGTTAGAAACTCGGCGTTTAACGCCACTGCAGTCAACACTCAGGAATTGGTAAATACTACCAAGACACTTAGTGAGGCATTGTCCAAGGCTCCCGGTATGAAAATCAGGGAAAACGGCGGAGTAGGCTCCGACATGGCTGTTACAATGGATGGATTCAGTGGCAAACATGTAAAGGTATTTATTGACGGAGTTCCGCAGGAAGGGGTTGGAAACTCATTCAGCCTCAATAATATACCTGTGAATTTTGCCGACAGGATTGAGGTGTATCGGGGTGTGGTTCCTGTCGGATTCGGTGCCGATGCTATAGGTGGTGTGATAAATATTGTCACTTCAAGGCGTCAGCGTAGATGGTTTGTCGATGCCTCGTATTCTTACGGGTCATTTAATACCCACAAATCGTATGTGAATTTCGGACAGACCGTTGCCAACGGATTTAAATATGAGATAAACGCGTTTCAGAATTATTCTGACAATGATTATTCTGTCGACACTCCCGTGGAGGATTTTGTTACCGGAGGTTTAAACCGTAAAAAGCTCGAACATGTACGGCGTTTTAATGACACCTATCATAATGAAGCGGTCATTGCAAAGGTCGGGTTTGTAAATAAGCCCTGGGCCGACCGTCTGCTTGTGGGGTTGAATTACTCCCACATGTACAAAGAGATTCAGACCGGCGTACGGCAGGAAATAGTCTATGGACAGAAACATCGTCACGGTCACACACTCATCCCGTCGTTTGAATATGGCAAACGTAATCTGTTTACCGAGGGGCTGGATGTATCGGTTACCGCCAATTATAACAGGAACAGCATTACAAATGTAGATACCGCGTCGGTCAAATATAACTGGCGAGGTGAGACTGCTCCGCTGAACTCTCCCGGCGAACAATCATATCAGTTGTCGAAATCCCTGAACAATAACTGGTCGGCAGCTTTCACCGCCAATTATCGCCTTGGCGACAGACACGCCTTTACAGTCAACGATGTATTTAATGCCTTTAACCGCTCGAATGAGGATTTGCTGACCACTCCTCCGTCAAAGGATGAATTTTCAAAGACCACAAGTAAAAATATCGTGGGTGTATCATACCGTTACATGCCGAATAGCAAACTTAATTTCTCTGTGTTCGGCAAGCAGTATCATCAATATGTCTCGGGTCCGATGGCAACCTCGTCGGCTCAGGATGTATATCAACTTACATCGCGTTCAATCGACTACTTCGGTTATGGTTTCGCCGGGACATGGTTTATGCCGCTTGGTTTTCAGTTAAAGGCTTCCTACGAGAAGGCTTATCGCTTGCCCACGATAGAGGAAATGTTTGGCGATGAGGACCTTGAGATTGGTGACATATCACTGCGTCCTGAATCGAGCCACAATATAAATCTGAATTTTAGCTACAATGTAAATTTTGGTAATAACATAGTCTATGTCGAGGCGGGATATATCTATCGCGATACACGGGACTATATCCAGCGTAATATTCTCGCTCTGAGCGGGGGAAAATCGGCTGCGACCTATGTCAATTATGGCAAGGTTCTTACCAACGGATTCAGTGCTTCGGCGCGTTACAGCTATTCGCGATGGCTCAGTCTTGGTGGAAATTTCACATTGATGAATGTGCGCGACAATATGCCTGTGGCTCAAGGAAGCACTGTCGCCAATCTGTCTTACAAGGAGCGTATGCCGAATCTCCCATACATGTTTTTTGATTCTGACGTGAATTTTTACTGGCATGGACTCGGTAGAAAACGCAATGTGCTTACCGTGACTTATGACAACCAGTTTACCCATAGCTTCTGCTACTATACGGCAAATATTGGTTCAAGTAACAGCGATTATATGGTGCCCGATCAGTTTGCTCATAATCTGACCGTGTCATACGCAATCGCCAACGGACGCTATAACCTGTCATTTGAATGTCGGAATTTTACAGATGCGAGATTGTATGACAATTTCAGCCTTCAGAAAGCCGGAAGGGCTTTCTATGGAAAAGTAAGAATATATTTCGGAAACTAAATCTTTAATTCAACGTGTATATGACAACTAAAAAATCATTTTTGCGCCTCATGACTGCGGCGTTGATTCCGTCCATGGCATTTTCCGCCTGCTCAGACAGTGACGAACCGAAAGACAATCCGAATAACGGCTCCGGCGACGCAACAGGAAAATTTGTATTTGCCACGACTATACAAGGATCCAATGCCACATCCTATGTACTCCTTACCGGAGAGTCACTTGACCAAGGCTCATTGTCGACCGTCAACAACGGACTGTTGAACGATGGAGCTACACAATGGGTGTTTTATAAAGATTATCTGTATGCCCTGACCTATAATCAGGGAAATGCGGGTACTACGCGAAGCTATATCCTTAATGATGCAGGCGAGATGGAGGCTCGCAGCATTGAATATCGCATAAGCCGCTTTTCTTCTTACGGAGCTTACGATGATGATATCATCACAATGTCGACCGGGGAAGGTCCTACCGCGTTTGCCGATGCTAACGGCTACAAGCCCATGACGTTACTGGTGACCTATCTGAATGTGTATAATGAGACGTCGCGTACCAATGATACTTCTACCGGCGCGTACAGCATGGAGAATTTCCTCGGAAACGGAGAGTATGTAACGCTTGCAGGCGCGGAGCAGAGCGGTTCAAAACTGTATTGTGGAGCAGTGCCTATGGGTTTGAGTCAGTATGGAGCCGCATACGACAACGGCAAATGGATACGTGACGGTTTTGAGCATCTTGTACATGATGAGACTGGAGGTACAGGTTCAGGTGCTTACAAGAAGGGCGAACTGGTAGGTACCCAATATCCCGATGAATGTTGGGTGGCTATATACGACAATGAGGATATGCTAAATCCTGTCCTGGCAAGGACTGATAAGATAAGCACCCCATGCGGTCGTTACCGTTCACAGTATTACCAGACGATATGGGCTGCCGACAATGGTGACATCTATGTATTCTCTGCAAGTTACGCCAAGACAATGACAGATAACGGGCAAAAGACAGTCCTCCCTGCCGGTGTGTGCCGCATTCCTGCGGGAAGCACTTCTTTTGACGACTATTATTGCAATATCGAGGAACAGACACCGGGAGGAAACCGGTCATTTATGCGCTGCTGGCACGCAGGAGGAGCCAGCTTTCTTATGGTGATGTATGATAAGTCGCTTACAGAAAAAAATCCTGCCGCCACTGATCTCGCAATTTTTGATGCTAATGCAAAGAAACTTACCTATGTGACCGGACTTCCCGAAAATGTGACTTCAATCGGTAAGACCGTGTATTCTCAGAATGGGAATGTCTATATCCCTGTGAATGTTAAAGATGAGTCACCGGCTATTTATGCCATCAATGTCGCTACGGCTCGTGCCGTAAGGGGTGTAACTATAGATGCAACCGATATAACCGGTTTCGGATATATGACTCCTGTAAAATAGTATGGCAATGATTAAAATTTTCCGTAAAATACATCTTTGGCTTTCAGTGCCTTTCGGCATCATTATAACTCTTATCTGTTTTTCAGGCGCGATGCTTGTCTTCGAGCCTGAAATTACAAGGTCAGTCAAGAGCGATGTCTATTATGTGGCTGCGGTGAATGATACTCCGGTACGGCTTGATGAATTGATGGAGAGTGTCAAGGCTACGTTGCCCGACAGTGTGTCGATCACCGGTGTAACTATATTTGCCGATAAAGCCAGGACTTATCAGGTTAATCTTTCAAAGCCCCGCAGAGCGTCTTTATTCGTCGACCAGTATTCGGGTGAAATTACCGGTAGATATGAGCGTTTGGGATTTTTTTCGACAATGTTCAGGTTGCACCGATGGCTTCTCGATAGTGCAAATCCTCATGGCGATGGCATGAAGGTCGGAAAACTGTTGGTTGGTGTCTCGACACTTGTATTTGTGATTGCGTTAATTTCGGGAGCCGTAATCTGGTTTCCACGCGCCCGCAAGAATTTCCGTCGTAGTGTCAGCATATCATTTGCCGGTGGATTGAGAGGCTTTTGGAAAGGTCTCCATGTTGCAGGCGGCATGTATGCGCTGATATTTGTCCTCGCTATGTCGTTGACCGGACTCACGTGGTCGTTTAACTGGTATCGCACCGCGTTTTATGCTGTGTGTGGTGTCGAGCATACGCCTCGCAATTTCACTCAGTCACCGGGCGGAGACAGGGAATCGCGTGGGGAAAGACGGGGCGCCGCTAATACCTCTGAACACCGTGGCCATGGAAATGGCGGCAGAGGTGAACATCGCGGTGGTCATCGGCACACGGAATTTCGCAACTGGCAAGTCGTTTACGATGAACTTGCCGCACAAAATACCGACGCTCCCCAGATAACGATTGGTCCGGAAACTGCTTCAGTCTCGCTTGGAACTGCCGGTAACGGTCGTGCTTCAGATAAATATGAGTTCAATCGTCGGACAGGTGAAGTATCCATGACCGCACCTTATGCCGACAGTAATGAAGCTGACAAGTTACGTGGATGGATTTACGCCATCCACACCGGTAGTCTCGGGGGATTGATTACCCGGATACTCTGGTTTCTCGGAGCACTGCTCGGGGCAAGCCTGCCGTTAACCGGATATTATATCTGGATTAAGCATATCCGTAAAAAGAAATAACAGCTTAATCAATTATGAATTATTCCCCAAGGGTTTTAGTGAACACCAGCGTTATAAGTTTCCACTTTCCCTCCTCCTTCAGGTAAGTCTCGGTGACAAAGAAAGGAAAGCGTACATTATTTCCTCCGACAACGGAATTAAGATGAATCGTGCTGTACACGGTCGCGGTCGGCCCGGCAAATTTTACTTCTTGGTTATGGATTTCAGCTTTTTTATACCATATTGCGCCGTTTTTGATAGTGGTTAGCTCAGCATCCTTTCCCCAATATCCACCCATGTGTACAAACTGGGCGGTATCATGGAAAAGCTCTGAAAGTTCATCCACATTCTTATCCGACATCCATTGCCATTTGGCATTGGATAGATTGATTATCTCTTGCTCTGCCGTAGAGAGTGTGGCGGGTTGCTGCGCAACTGCCGTGATAAAACAGATTACAGCTGTAATTAAGGATAATGTTAATCGGTTCATGGTTCGGTAATTTTTGCAAAAGTACTGATACCATGAGCAAATATAGCTATAAAAATCTCGGTATATGTAACCGATTTTACAGAAAGAGATTATTCGCGGTACTGTGTAGGATTTAATCCGAGTGTGCGCTGTACATATCTGCTGAAATACGCAGGCGAAGAAAATTGGAACATGTCTGAAATCTGTACAAATGTCAGGCTCTTGTCACGTAGCAGGCGTGCTATGTCAAGCGAAGTGTAGCGGTTTATCCAGTAATTTGCCGGATAGCCGCTTACTTTTTTGGACACCTCTGAAAGATATTTTGGCGTGACACACAGCGCGTCGGCATAATAGGTCACTTCGCGATGATGCCGGAAAGTACCGTTCTCAAGCATGTCGAGAAACCGGCTCATCAAAGAGGCGTTTTGCGTGGATACTCCCGACTCCTTATTGATTACCGAATGGAAATCGAAGAAGTCAAGAATCGCCGATTGCACGGCGTTGATAAGCAGCTCGCGATAAAATGTGTGGTTAGTTTGATTTAGCCGGTAATTAATCCATCGGAAGTCACGCTCACATACGAAACGCTGTCCTTCGTCAAGTTTCATCACCGGGTTAAGGAATAGCGACAGCTGTCCCTTCATGCCGTAATTGGTCTGAGGAGTGCATAATTCAATGAACGGTGCCGTCACATACAAGGTCCTCACAATAAAATCGGGTGAATGACTGATTTCATCCAGTAACTTTCCTTTGCGCACAATCAGCAGATTTCCTTCCTCAAATTCAAAATTCTGACCGTTGAACATAAAAGTACAACTGCCGCCGAGACACAGGGCGTGAGCAAGATAGTCACCGTAACGGTCAGAACCAATCCCGTCGAGGGAATCTTCAATAATTACATCTTTGAGTTGTTCCATACACAAAGTTAAGAAAAATGGCAAATAATATCGTGCCTGCAACCCGATACTTTTTCTGTTGTTACAAAATTATGGCGGAATTTCTTTAATATTATTGCAAATATTTCGGTATTTCTATTGATTTATTCTGAAAGTCGCGATGAGCCGGCACCGGGCATTTATATCGTGAACGGTGTCAAAAAGCTATCGGAAATGAATAGTCTTGATTCCTCAATTCCCAGATGTATCTGAACAAAAAGGGTATATTCGGCTTTCTGATATAAAGAAGCTATCAGAAAATGGATAATACGACGATATACTCCCGCTTTGCTCAATGGGTGAAGCAAAATCCTGACGCTCCTGCTATTATAGAAGAAGGGCGTCAGGCCTCTTATAAGGAATTGGATCTCCTTGCCGACCGGATATTTGGTAAATTTGCTGATTCCGGCTCCCCCTTTATCGGGATAGTCATGAGTCATGGCATAGAAATGATTGCGGCGATGCTCGCCGTACTGAAAAGCGGTGCGGCTTATGTGCCTGCCGAACCTTCGTTGCCGAAAGACCGCATAGCTTACATGATGGATTCAGCGGGAGTGTCGTTGGTCATTACTGATGATTATTGTCGCGATTTACCTGCGGCAAAATCATTTCCTGACCGTTCGACACCATCCGGTATTGCTTATGTCCTCTATACTTCCGGCACTACCGGAAAGCCTAAAGGGGTCGTTGTCCAAAACTCAAGTGTGGTAAATTACGCCGAGGCATTTGAGGCTGAATTTCATGTCGCGCCAGGCGATGTCATGCTTCAGTATTCCATTTGCGCGTTTGATATATTTGTCGAGGAAGTGTTTACGACACTACTCAATGGTGCCACACTTGCGATACCCCCTGAATCGGTGCATGACGGCGGTATCGACGGTCTGATAGATTTTTGTGAGCGTCATGGAGTGACGGAGATAAGTGGATTCCCTTATCTTCTCGCCGACATGAACCGTCACAAGATATATCCCTCGAAACTGCGCCTGTTGATAAGTGGCGGCGATGTAGTGAGGGAAAGCTATATTACATGGCTGCGACATCAGGGATTCATGATTTACAATACCTATGGTCCGAGTGAGACAACCGTATGTGCCACGTATTATCGTATAGACAATGCTTCCGCTCTTGATGACGGTACTTATCCTGTCGGGAAAGCGATAAAAGGTGTCGATGTTAAGATTTTGGACGAGCATCAGAATGAAGTCACGCCGGGGCAGACCAGTGAGATATGTATATTTGGCAAAGGTGTTTCACGCGGATATCTTGGCAATCCTCCTGAACAGGCTAATTTCATGACATGGCAGGATGGAAGGCGCATGTACCGCAGCGGAGATCTCGGATATCTTTTGCCCGACGGTGATATAGCGTTTCTTCATAGGCGCGATAAGCAGGTGATGATACTTGGCAGGCGTGTCGAACCCGATGAGGTGGAAAACATACTCAATGAATCGCCATGCGTCGAGCGAGGCATCGTGAGGGCGTTTACCGACGAGCACGGACTTGCCTATCTGACTGCGTATATAGTGCTGTCGCATAAATATTGCAAGGTGAGTCGTATAATAGATTTCTTGAAATCCAAGCTTGCCGATTATATGATACCTGAATTTTTTGTGAGGATGGAGGAGATTCCGTTGACACCGCGCGGTAAAGTCGATAATCATGCGTTGCCGGTGATAATGAAGGAAGGAGATGTCTAATGATAATTAAAATAGAGCTGCTGGAAAATATTGACCGCCTTATTAAATGGCGCGCCGAGGTAATACGTGAGGTTTTTGCCGTAGATCCTTCTGATGAATTACTACGTGCCAACCGCAAGTATTATGAGAGGCATATCCCCGACGGCTCACATGTCGCGGTGGTGGCGACTGTAGATGATGAAGAGGTCGGATGTGGTGCCATCTGTCTTTCCGATGAATTGCCCTCGCCCGACAACCCGTCAGGACATTGTGCCTATCTGATGAATATATATGTGCGTCAGCAATACCGGTCACATGGCATAGGTCACGCCATCGTCAGGAATCTTGTGGATAGGGCGCGGAAATTAGGCTGTGACAAGATATATCTTGAAACAACTTCCCGGGCTCGCCCGTTATATAAAGGGATTGGATTTGAAGAACTCCCCGGAATATTGAAATATGTTGACACTCAAGATAAATAATCTTAAAGTGACTGTAACGGGAAATTGTCCCGACAGAATTTGCTATATATTGTATCCGCTTGACATCCTCGACCAGTGGATGATTAAGGCGGCAAAACGCTTCGCAGTCTCGATAGCGGTCGTCACCCAAATTGACTGGGATAATCAGCTGACTCCCTGGAAAGCGACGGGAGTCCCTGCCGGAACTCCGGATTTCGCGGGAGAGGCGAGTCGCTTTTTGACTCTGTTGCAAGAAAGCGTGATTCCACAGGTCGAGCGGCAGCTCAATATGTCTTCGGAGGTTGAACGCACTCTTGCCGGTGTATCTCTATCGGGACTGTTCACATTATGGCAATGGCTGAAATGTGACGGGTTTACAAATATAATGTCATTGTCAGGTTCATTCTGGTATGACGGATTTGTGGATTGGGTCAAAGCTCAGTCCATACCTGCGAAAAAGGGTAGGGCTTATTTCTTGCTTGGTGACAAAGAGAGCCAATCTCGTGTGCCACAGTTCAGAAAGATTCTTACCGACACGACTGAGATCGTGGACTTCCTCTCATCTAAAGGAATAAATGATTTTTTTGAAATAGTTCCCGGCAATCACTACCAGTATGGTGAACAGAGACTTGACCGCGCTTTCTCATGGATTTACGGCAATCACTCCGGTTGAATCAAGATTGTCACGCATCCTGCAATAAGGAAGGTCCCACAGAAAATAAAAGAAGTAAGGACTATATCCCCAATACCCACAAACGGCGATATGATGCCGCCGGCGATATACCCGATGCCTCCGATTACCGCCGAAGCCGCTCCCGCACATTCCCTCCCAAGGTTCATTGCCTGCGCAGTCGCCCCTGTGAGCACGAGTCCGATGCCGAAAAGCATCAGGAAAATCGGAATCTCATACAGCAGAAACATCTTCCCTATAAATATAGTAAGTAAGATACCCGAAAGGGCGGATATACATCCTGTTATAGTGCCGTATAAGGCTGCCTTTTTCAATGAACTGAATTTGATTGAAAGGTACGATCCTGTGGCAAGAGCTATGGCGTTGACTGCAAAAACTATAGAAAATTGCAGTTCGGAGAATCCATAGATTGATTGAACGATAAAGGGAGTAGCCGAGATATAGGCAAATAATGCTGCCATTCCGAGCGCATACACCATGCTGTAGGCGATGAAGCCTTTGATGTTTGTAACAATCTTGTAGCCTTTCAAGGAAGATATAAGGTTTCCTTTGAAACGTCGGGATAGGGGAAGGCTTTCCCGTAACTGATGGCATGACACTAATAATACTATTCCAAGAACAAGAAGGATGACGAATATGCCATGCCATCCCCAGACGTGTGCGACACCTCCTCCGGCAACAGGCGCGGCAACAGGCGAGAGATTGTTTATTGCACTTAATATCGCTATGAGTTTCGCGAGCTTTTCTCCTGAATATAAATCGGCTGCGATTGAACGTGACAGGACTATGCCTCCCGCTCCTCCTATCCCTTGAAACAGACGCGCTGTAGTAAATGCGGCTATTGAGGTCGACAGGCAACAGATGGCGGAAGCTATGATATATATAATCAATGAGAATATCAGTACAGGTTTTCTTCCAAATTTATCACTTGCGGGCCCGAAAAGCATTTGACCGGAGGCTAAACCGATCATGCAGAAAGTGAGTCCAAGTTGTATAGCCGACGAGTCACAGTTAAATACAACTGTCATTTCAGGCAATGCCGGCAGATACATGTCAATCACAAATGGACCGAATGCCGACAGTAGCCCGAGGAACACTATTAGGAATAAATAATATGATTTACTTATCGACTTGTTCATGACTTTATTTAATTAGTGAGCGGATTCTGCTTAATGATTGAGGTGCCAGTTGCAGGTAGGAGGCGAGTTTTTTGAGTGGGACATTTTGAAGTAGCTCCGGGTGGTGTTTTAAGATTGACAGATAGCGTTCAAGTCCGCCATCACAGATAAATAGATTTGTGATGCTTTCTTCCATTTCTGCAGCATGACCTTCAAATATTTTTCTTACCGTGTTACTTATTGAGTGTGATTTTCCGGTCAGTGACTCCAGTTTATTTTTGGAAATATGATAGACGATGCTCGGCGTGACCGCTTCGATGGCGATTGGTGACGGTTTGTCCCAATGATAACACCATACATCAAAAAACGCCTGCCCGGGATATCCGAACCATATTGTCCGGTCTTCGCTTTCTGTCGGAATAAAGGCACGTATTATGCCTTCTTTCAAAATATAGAATTCATCGTTAAACCCATCCTTATTGACAATTAGTTCTGACTTGTCAATATCGGCAATCATGAAATGGCTCATGAAATCGATGGCCGCTTCAATCTCGATATTATATCTTGCCGCTATGTCCTTCAAGAATTTATTCATGCTGCAAAATTACATAGTATAACTTATAAAGGCAGTTCACATTTGTGAAGAAATGAAAGAAATGTTTTTGCGTGGTTGAATTTCGGTGATTTAAGCACTTTGTACCGTAATTTAGGTAATCTCAGATAGAATGAATAAATCTAATTTTGCATTGTAACTAATTTATATATTGGACAATGAAAAAAATACGTTTATTCATCTTGATGTCGGTATTCATGACATCACTTGCCGCTTGTGGCAGCGACGACCCTCAGCCCGTGATTTCGGGCGACGATAACAATGACAATACCGAGATTCCCGCTGACGGCAAAATCCTTGTAGCATATTTCAGCTGGGGTGGGACCACAAGGCGCATGGCACAACAGATTGCCGAACAGACCAGCGGTACACTTTTTGAAATAGAACCTGTCACTCCTTATCCAACGGAATACACACGTTGCACAGAAGTGGCGCTGGAGGAGCGCGATTCTGATGCGCGTCCCGCTATAAAAGGGAGCGTGGAAGATATGGACTCTTACGATATTGTGTTTATCGGATGTCCGGTATGGTGGCATACTGCACCAATGATTATAAATACTTTTACCGAATCGTATGATTTCAAGGGAAAGACTGTGGTGCCGTTCTGTACCTATGCTTCTACCTATCGTGACGAGACATTGCAGAAAATTGTCACGCTGACTTCGGATGCTTCACATCTTTCCGGGCTTGGACTTACCGGCAGCGGAGTTGCAAATGCCAATAATGTGGCAGAGTGGCTGAAAGAGATAAAGATTGTAAGGAACTGATAGGGATACATCTCCTTTGGTGTCAGGATTAAAATAGATTTATTATGGAATATAGAGAAATAGGAAATTTGAGGGTATCGGCGGTCGGTCTCGGCTGCATGGGCATGAGTCATGGTTACGGTGTACCTGCCGACAAGAAGGAGATGACCCGGTTGCTCGCCGATGCGGTCGACATGGGTTATACCTTGTTTGATACGGCAGAGATATACGGCACACCCGACGACCCGCATGCTAATGAGGAGTTGTTGGGCAACGCGTTGAAGCCATATCGTGATAAAGTGGTGATAGCTACAAAATTCGGATTGACATTTGATGATCCGGAAGGAGCGGGGCCTCATCCGATTATTCCTGATGCATCGCCCGCAACAATACGTAAATCTGTCGAAGGGTCGCTTCACCGTTTGCAGACTGACCATATCGACCTCTACTATCAGCACCGGATTGATCACGCTGTTGAGCCGGAGACAGTGGCACAAGTGATGGCTGACCTCATCAAGGAGGGTAAGATACTCCATTGGGGAATATCGGAAACCACGGAAGATTATCTACGGCGTGCCCATGCGGTATGTCCCGTTACTGCTGTTCAAAACCGTTATTCTATGATGGCTCGCTGGCATGAGGCAATTTTCCCGGTACTTGAGGAGCTCGGTGTCGGATTTGTGGCTTTTTCGCCTCTTGCCAACGGATTGCTGACCGAAAATTACGATGCTGATTCAAAATTTGACAAGCATACTGATTATCGCGCGGCAATGCCACAATTTCAAAAAGAGAGTTTTGACAAAAACCGTGGATTGTTTGAACTCATACACTCTCTTGCTGATGAGAAACACGCAACCCCTTCACAAATTTCACTTGCGTGGATGCTGTGTAAGAAACCATGGATTGTCCCTATTCCGGGTACACGTCATCTTTGTCGTCTGAAAGAAAATGCCGGTGCTGTTGATGTAAGGCTTTCCGAAGCTGAGGTCAAGGATATTGACGAGGCTCTTGACGGTATTACCATGAGTGAGGTGTTTGGCGGTTCAAAGATAGTGACGAAATAAATCCGTTGATTTGATGATTATGACACCTCGCCTTGTGATATTGTCGGTTTGTGTTGCCTTTTTCTCGGTTATTGCCGGATGCTCGCCAACATCCTCGCAAGAGGATGTGTTAGATGTGGTGCAACCGGAAAGGATTCCGGAGCGAGGCGAATACAATGAAAACGATATGAACAAATTCAGTCATCTTACTATTTCCAATACGGTCGGTGATGTGGTCGACAATCCGGCATTCAAGGGTTTCGGGCGATACATTCTCCCGCTTGAATGGCGATACGACCCGGAAATGAAGCTGAGCGAAATCCCCTCTCTTCTGCCTTACCACAATTATGTGGATGCTGGTCGCGCCGTCGGATACATCAATGATATGATTGATATGGTAAATCGCGGCGACCGTTTGTATTATGATCTTGGTCGCAAGGATGCCGGACTGTTCTTCTTCCCCGGAAAACCGGGAGCACCTTTCGCCGTGATATGTCCGGGCGGCGGTTTTTCTTATGTCGGGTCTATCCACGAGGGTTTCCCGATTGCGCTTGAGTTAAGCAAGGTGGGCTACAATGCTTTTGTCATACAATACAGCGTGGACCGTGGTGCACAAAGTGCGGTCGAAGACCTCTCGGCCGGGATTGATTATATTTTTCGCCATGCTTCGGAATTGGGCGTCAGCACAGATGATTATTCTGTATGGGGAGGCTCGGCGGGTGCGCGTATGGCGGCATATATAGGGTCATATACTCCTGCCGCCTTTGGCGATTTTGTTGAAGCTCGTCCGGTAACGGTGGTGATGGGATATACCGGACATTCCGACTATACGCGACAGGATCCACCGACCTATGTAGTGATAGGAGAGAACGACGGTATTGCAAGTCCTGCCGTCATGCGTAGGCGTGTTGAGGCTTTGCAGTCGCTCGGCATTGACGCGGAATTTCATCTGTTCCCTAATCTGCGCCACGGTTTCGGGCTTGGCATAGGGACAAGTGCCGAAGGGTGGGTCGACAATGCCGCTAAGTTCTGGGAGAAACATATTGAACGCTCCGCGGGGATAGATAATGTAACAATGTAATATTACAATTATGACAATTATATATAAACTGATAGCCGGAGTCGCCGGGATGATGATGTGCTCGGTGACGGTCTCGGCTCAAAAAACTGATGAAATGAAAACCAAACCTATTTTTGAAGACGTGGCAGTAGAGGATGTCCTCTCCTATAAGGGTAATCCTTATGGTCTTGTGTACAATAACGCTATCATGGCAAATGAGCCCGGGAAGGTGAATATTCATCCGATAGCATACGACCTGAACGGATTGAGGATTGCGGCAAATGTATATACTCCTGCCGGTTATGATGCGTCAAAGAAATATCCGGCTCTTGTTGTCGCGCATCCTAACGGGGGCGTAAAGGAGCAAGTGGCTGGAAACTACGCGCAGATTATGGCGGAAAAGGGTTATATAACGCTCGCTTTTGATGCCGCATACCAGGGCGCGAGCGGAGGTGAGCCGCGTAACACAGATAAACCAGCTAATCGTGTCGAGGACATCCACCGTGCCGCTGACATCCTTGCCACTTATTCCGGTGTAGATGCCGCCCGCATGGGTGTGCTTGGCATTTGTGGGGGAGGAGGTTATACCGCGAAAGCTGCGCAGACCGACAAGCGATTCAAGGCAGTTGCCACGTTAAGCCTTTTCAATTCCGGACTGGTGCGCCGTAACGGATTCATGGACTCGCAGATTAATCAGATTCAGGACCGTCTTGCCGATGCGTGTGCCGCCCGTCAGAAGGAAGCTGAAGGCGGTGAAATCGAATATGTAGGCGACATGAGTGGCGTGACACCAGAGCAGGCGGCAAAATTGTCCTTTGACCTCTACCGTGAGGGATATGATTACTATATGGTGAATTACGCTCATCCTAACTCTACGTTCCGGTACACCAAAAGTAGTCTCATGGATTTGATGGACTGGGATGCTTCGGAAGATATGTTTTTAATCAATAAGCCTTTGCTTATGATTGCCGGAAAGAATGCCGACACTCTGTACATGACTGAACAATGTTTCAGCAAGGCTACGGGAACCGATGACAAGGAAATGTTCCTTATTCCCGGCGCAACCCACATTCAGACTTATTATGTGCCTGAGTATGTCACTCAGATAAGCGACAAACTCGCTGAATTTTTCGGCAAAAACTTATAAATTATGAAAGTTCTGAAATCCTTATTTATCGTAGTGGCTTGCCTGCTGGCACTCAACGCCTGTGCATCTAAACCGGCAAATAATAATGTCCAAACTCAAACAAATGAAAATATGAAAGCAGTAATTGTATATTTCACCCATTCCGGTAATACAGAACTTGCCGCAAAGGATCTTGCCGGGGTCACCGGAGCAAGGATGATAAGGCTTATGCCGGAGCAGCCTTATTCAACGGAAGATGTTGACTGGGTAAACGAGCAGTCACGCTGTACGCAGGAACATCTCAACCAATCGCTTCGTCCGGCGATAAAGCCTGTTGATGTGAATTTTGCCGAGATTGACACCCTGTTTCTCGGTTTCCCTATATGGTGGCATGAGGAACCTGCCGTAATACGTACATTTCTCGACAATTACCGCAGCGAGCTTAAAGGGAAGGTGATATTCCCGTTCTGCACCTCTTATGAAAGTCCGATGTCGGAAGCCGATTCGACTTTACACAAGGGTTATCCCGACCTGGATATCAAGCAGGGATTGCGTCTGCCGGCTAAGGAAGGAGTTATTAAAAAATGGATAAAACAATGAAGAATATAGTATTAAATAATGGCGTGGAGATGCCACAGGTAGGCTATGGTGTCTATCAGGTTTCTCCGGCAGAGTGTGAGCGTTGTGTCAGCGATGCTTTGAAAGTCGGTTACAGGATGATTGATACCGCCCAGGCATATCATAATGAAGATGGTGTTGGCGCGGCTGTAAAGAAAAGCGGTATTCCGCGCGGTGACCTGTTTCTCGTGTCAAAGATATGGATATCCAATTACGGCTATGAGAAGGCTAAGGCATCGATTGATGAAAGTCTGCGCCGACTCGGTACGGATTATATCGACCTTATGCTTCTCCATCAGCCTTTTTGCGACCGGTATGGAGCATATCGCGCGCTGGAGGAGGCTTACAAAGAGGGTAAGTTGCGTGCCATAGGTGTCAGCAATTTCTATCCCGACCATTTCATTGACCTGGCAAGTAATGTCGAGATAGTCCCGGCCGTTAATCAGGTCGAGACCCATGTATTTGACCAGCAGATTGAGGCTCAAAAATACATGAAAGAATTTGGTACACACATGATGGCGTGGGCGCCGCTTGCCGAGGGCCGCAATAATTTCTTCACAAATCCTGTACTTGAGGGGATAGGGCGCAAATATGGCAAGAGTGTGGCGCAGGTGGCATTGCGCTGGCTGGTGCAGCGTGATGTGATAATCATCCCGAAATCAACTCATGTGGAGCGTATGGAGCAGAACCTTGATATATTTGATTTCACACTCAGTGATGATGATATGACTGAAATTTCGCGTCTTGATACGGCAACGAGCCTGTTTTTCGACCATCATGACCCTCAGACTGTAAAAATGTTTATGGGATGGCGTTGACCCTCATCCCATAAACATCTATTATCGGTGATCTAATCAATATTATTATAGAGGTCCGGAAAATTTTTTCACATGATTGCCGCGTTGAAGAGTGTTATGCTGATTCCATCTGTCGGCGTGTGACTCGGCGATTAGCCTGTCGTTTTGTTGTCGGAGTTTGAGTAGCAGACGTTCGCGGGCAATCGCCTTGTTTTGCTGTTGTGACCGTTCGTCGGAACATTTCACAGAGATTCCGGTAGGCTTGTGTGTGGCTCTGACTGCACTCTCGACTTTGTTTACATTCTGACCTCCTTTGCCGCCTGAACGGCACGTGTCATATTGTATGTCGGCATTATTGATGTGTGGAAGTTCCACTTCATCGAAAAAATTTATCCCGACATACCAGTTGCTTCGTTTATGCCCTGGTCGGTATCTGTTTTTTGTGGAACGCCATAGCACCGTGCCTTTCCATTCGTCAATCGTAGCCTGTGGTAACGCATCATTTGTGGCGAGGGTCACTGACATATAGCAATCGTCGGCACTGTCATGAGGTTCGTAATCGACAAGTTCTGCCGACGGTATGGCTTCGAGCAGCTTTTGTGTGACGAGGGTGACCACGCGGGCACATTCCACAGGACCGCGCCCGGCTGTTATCTGTATATATTTCTTTAAGTTGAGATGATTATTCATTGATTGATATCTTTTATATTAAGCCGTGGCTTAACCATGGCGATGATTTCAACTGTCGGATTTATCATGGTAAGGATTTCTTCGGTTGATTTGTAAGCCATGGGCGACTCGTCGATTGTGGCGGCGCAGACCGATGTGGAGTATATGCCTGTCATCGCCGATTCATAATCGGCAAGGGCGATTTGCCGTTTTGCCATCGCACGTGACATTATGCGTCCTGCACCATGAGGTGCCGAGCACAGCCAGTGCCCGTTTCCTTTGCCTACACCGATAGCAATACCGTCGCGCATATTGAAAGGTATTGCCACCTTACGACCTGCAGATGCGTCAATAGCTCCTTTACGCAGTATCATCTCATCATCTGTTATCGATATATAATTGTGGGTGGTGTGGATTGACTCTGCGCATTTCGCTCCCGTCAATTTTTTGATAATAGCGAATATTCGGTCTCGAATCACTCGATGATTGTAGAGGGCATAAGCCTGTGCGATAACCATGTCGGACAGATAACCGCATAGTGCATCGCCCCAAAGATAGCCTGTGAGGTTTCCCCGGCGCGGATTGCCCGCGATGTTATGCCAATGGTTAGCTACCTTTACACCGAGATTACGTGACCCGCAATGAATCGTTACCCAACCGTCGCCGGTTACGGTGTCTTCTCCATATTCGATGAAATGATTGCCTCCTCCAAGCGACCCTATGCTCCTGTAGAATATTCCTTCCTGCAACTTTATCCTGCGGCAAAAGTCAGATATGAAACGGCTGTCGATATGCGTGACTTCATTGATAAATTCCGGCGCACACGACCTTGCCTTGCGGTATTCCCGGTTAAGAAACTGGAAGAATTCTTTTTCGTTAAGCGAATTTTTTCCGCAGATATTGTTGCCTGTAGGTACGACATCCCTGATGCGGTGATCGAGCAGTGCAAGTATCGGAGTGCCGTCTTGCTCCGGTAAAGTGCTGTCGGTATTGATTGGCGATGAGAGGCGGTGCATTGACACGCTGCATCCGATATCGACACCTATGTGGTCGGGATTGACGTAGGCCCCGATAGGGTAGGCGGTGCCCACATTGCATGATGCACCCGCATGTACATCGGGCATCTGCACTATTTTTGCGCCTTCCATTGCGGGATGGTCGCAAAGCGTTGTCACCCATTGCAAGGCGGCATCCTCGATATTGTCGGTGAATATCTCGGCAGATGTTGATTTTCCTTGTATTATCATATTTTTGAAATTTTCGGCAAAGCAAAAATCCTTGTGCGCAATTGATTTGCGCAGTGTGCGTTTTTTTATTAGATTTGCGTAAAAATCTACTTGTATGCCCATTAATCGTGCCACGCTTATACGTATATCTACCATCGACCGTTGCCTGCAGAACCGGTTTCGCCGATGGACTATCAATGACCTGATTGATGCCTGTACCGATGCGCTTGCCGAATATGAAGGGCGTAGTAATCCGGTGAGTCGTCGTACTTTTCAGAACGATCTTGCGCTGATGCGCAGTGACCGTCTGGGATATAATGCTCCTATCGTGGTGCGCGACAACAAGTATTATGAATATGAGGATCCCGATTTCAGCATCACACATCTTCCACTTAATGAGGAAGGGCTTGATGCACTTAATTCGGCTCTGGACATATTGAAACAACTTCAGGGATTTCCTCAGCTTGCTTCCTCAATTGATATCATCAGCAAACTCAACGAGCAGATTTCCCGTCACACAGGGTCGGCAGTACCGGCGATGGATATGGAACATGTGCCCGGTTATCGTGGCGCACAGTTTATAGGCGCGATATACGAGGCGGTGAGAAAGTGCAGGACCATCTCTATCGAATATCAGTCGTTTAAAGCACGACAACCTGAGAAGATTGTGGTTTATCCTTATCTGTTGAAAGAATATCGCAACCGTTGGTTTCTTGTATGCGAGAAAGCTGCAAATCGCGCTCCACAGGTCAACATCTTCGCGCTCGACCGCATACACTCAGTCACGCTTCAGCCCGCAATCCCTTTTAAGAAATGTGTGGATTTTGACCCGGAACATTTCTTTGACGACACAATCGGAGTCACAAAGCAGATTAGTGACAAGGCGCGACGCGTCGTTATCAAGATTGACCGTCAGCAAGCTCCATACGTTGAGTCAAAACCGTTTCACCGTTCGCAGAAAGTGGAGCAACGGTTTCGTGACGGCAGCATCCAACTGTCATTGAAAGTGGTAATCAACAACGAACTTGAACGCCTGATTCTCGGCTACGGAGGTCATGCAGAAGTCATCGCCCCTCCCGAATTCCGCGCCCGCATCGCCGAAAGCGTCCGCATTGCCGCCGGAAAATACAATGATTAGTCCGGAGAAAAGAAAGCCAGTAAATCCCAGTCATCTGGAGATACAGCAATAACGTGGTCGTGAGCAACTAAACGGACAATGCGTTGCTGATTATCTGATTCTGTCTGTTCCGCACGTTGATATATCGGGGCAATTTCGATATTTCCATCACCATCTTTAGCGCCCCAAAGACCATTATGGGCCTGAAAAAGAGTCAAAGGTTTCCGTCCGGTGAAGTTCGGCTCGATTTCAGGCTTCGGTTTATACTTACCCGGTTGATGTCGTTTACGCTTGGGCATTATTACTTTTTTCTCATCATTTTATCATATTGCTCCATGTCGGGAGTCCATCTAAATTTGCCATCGCCTTGCATACACCATACGTCCATTACTTCTTTGACATGGTTGGGAAGGTGGTAAGCAGTGCCAATACGCTGATGCTCCAACCGGCGAAAACGTCGATTACACTGGCGTTTGCTCTGTTTCTGCGACCGACCGGCATAAGTAGTTACCGGTGCCTTTTTTCTGCTTCTCGACATGTTGGATTGTTATTTGATGTTTCGGAACGAGGTCTTTTTGTCAAATCCGGCTGATTCAGCTTTCTGTACGTCAGACCGTGTATCAACAAACTCAATATCATTTAAGGAAGATATATAAGCGCAAAGTTCATTGTATATTTCCTGAGGTGGAATCAAGGATGTAATGGGTGTATCTTTCAGAATCGGATTGGAAATTGAATCTGTTTTTTCAACATTTACATCTAAATTCTCTTCTCTCCACCAACTATATATTTTGTTCGCTCTAAAAAATGTCATAGGGGTTGCTCCAAGCCGCTGATATTTGGAAATACGCCTTGTTTTGATGATTTCCCAGTCAATATGCACAGCCGATGAATCATCCAGATATCGCTCGACCCTGAAAAAATACCATTTCAGACCTGCTTCAAGCATACAGTACATCTCATTCCCCACGAACTTTGTAACCCATTTGCCGCGACGTCCTGCCCATTCCCATGAATGGTCCTCCTTTTTCGGGGAATCCTTTTCCCTTCGGCTAAAATTGAAAAACATGGAGTCAAGCCTCGCAAGAATTGAGAATTGACGGCGGTCATAGACGATTTTGTCGTCTATGCCATAAATACCCGTCAGATAATCATAGTAATCTTTGTTATTACGTGGGGTAAGAATCTTCATATAGAGCAATCTTTAAATAATTCGGCATAGAGTTTTACATTCTCCAGTTCCATCCAGTTGCAGACGCGAGTCGGGGTAAGATCGAAGTCATAGATTCTGGCATCGTTTATGGACAGAAAAAACGGAGAATGTGTTGCAATAATGAATTGGCAGCTAAAGAAGCGGGTGTAATCAACCAACATCTTGGCCAGCTCTTTTTGGAATTTTGGAGAAAGGCTGTTTTCCGGCTCATCAAGAAGAATCAACGTGTTTTCTACGATATTATCTTGAAAATAATCAAATGCCAGTTCTCCGTTACTACGCAATTCTTTGAATTTAGCAAGAGCACTGTAAATCCATCGGTCATGGCTCCATACATATCCCGGATTTAATTCGGGATTATTGAAAAATCGGTCATACAGTTCCGGATTAATCTTATTGATGTGTTGCTTTACCCGTTCATTATGCCGACGTGTCCTGACTATATTATGCATCACCTCTTCCGAACGGATAAACCGACTATACTCCGGAATATCACAATGTTCATTAAAAGGAACCGACACTTCGTAGTTACACGTATTTATAAATGGTTGCAATGACTCTGCATCATTACCCCTATCGAGCATCTCAATATTGAGTTTCCTTGCAATTACGTTAAGCAAAGTCGATTTTCCAGCCCCATTGCTTCCGTAGAAAATCGTTATTGGGGCAAACTCAATCTTGCGCAACAGTTTCGGGGCAAAGATATCGTAAGGATATACGGTTCGTGTATCACATTCCGGCAATGAAAATGTCTTTAAATGTAGCTTCATAATGGCTCCGAGTTTATTTATATAGACCTGACATTTTACGCAGTTTTATTGTCTCGAGTTTCTTGTTGGTCAAGGCAATTATATTGGAGGTGCTCCGTCTGCGTTTCATGGCGTGTTCAAAGACTTCTTATTCGGGATTATTGCCGAGCCCGACTTGGAAAAGTCCGCCCAAAGCCTGTCCGATAGTTTCTTTGACACTCTCTACGATACTCGTGGCAACTGACTCTTCCTTTATTGTCGCCTTGGTGATCTTGGAGCGTTCTTGCTTAATGTCTCGAAGCGACAACATTCCTGCCAGAAACGCATTTCAACAGTTCTCGTACCCAGTGGATGTTTCGTAAAGATTAACTTGGCTTTACGCTTAATATCTTCATAATCTTTCCATTCCCAGCCACTTTTGTGGAGCACTGGCCTGTCTATAAAGCAAATCACGTCAGCATCTTGTTCTATCTGATTTATCTCGGGAAAGTCAGAGAGTCGCGGACACTCGATATTGTCTATTTGTTCTCCCTGTTTATATTTTAGTTGCAGAAACGCTATCACGGAGATACCAACTTCCATGGCGAGCTCTTTCAACGAATGCGTTATCATGCCAAGTTCTTGATTTTGCGTTTTGGAACTGCATCTGTCAGACATAAGCTGCAGATAGTCGATAGCAATCATTTTTACTCCTTGTTCGTTTACTAATTGTCTCGCTTTCGCACTGAGTTCTGTAACAGAAATCCCAGGAGTGTCATCAATGAACAATGGCAGATCTAGTAACTTCTCCTCTCCACACACAATCTGCTCCAGCTCAATATCGGTAAATACTTCTTTCCTGAGATTTTCACAAGGAATATTGCATACGTTTGAAAGCATCCGTCGAACAATTTGCGCATTGCTCATTTCAAGCGAGAAGATGGCAACAGGCGTTTCGTGCATAGACATATCGAGTGCCATCGACACCATAAGAGCACTTTTTCCCACGACTGGGCGCGCAGCTATAATCGTCAATCCGGGAGCAGATAAATCAAATTCCTTCATATTCATCTTTTTTAGGTTTGGTTTCATTCGATAACACTATACAAATCTGACATTTTAGAGATGATTGAATGTATTTTATTACGCAGAGACTCAGGCTTCAGCACTTCAAGTTGCTCACGATGCGAAAGAATCTCCTGTATGAAATCAAAAGTAGACGCCACTTTGACGGAAACCGTCATGCAATCGCCATCTTCTTTAAGTATTTCCTGCGAGTGATGAATAGGTAATGATTTTAGATAGCCACGCAATTCATCGTATACTCGCAAGGTTATCTCTTCAGGTTCTTCACCAGTCTGCGCTGTAATACCGAAATATGGCGCAAAAAATTCACTTGGGATAAAGTCATCCGGATAAATGTATTTGCGCTTTGTCAATTCCAAGGCAGTAAGTCGGTCAAGAGCAAAGATTCGTAACTTTCCGTTACTGGCAAGCCGTGTGAGCATGTACCACCGTCGTTTAAAAAGCTTTACGCACAGCGGCTCTACCTCCACATCATTGTATCCGCGTCCTGAAAAATTGCAATACGAAATTATTATGGTACTGTTCGTTTTCAAGGCGGTAAGCACCTCATTGAGATACACACGTCCTGAAGGAATATCCTCAAGCAATATCTTATCTGCCATATCCTTGTTCTCCGACAGCAATGTCGCAACTGAAAAATTCTCTATAAGCCAATTGTTTAAGCTGTCATCGGTCAGAGCTTCCGGATTGGCGATATAATAGCAATTGAGATTGCGTCCCCGTCGACATATTATTTCAATGCCAAAATGCCGCAGAATAGCTTGACAATGATTATATAATGTCCGCTTTGATAAAGTAGATCGGTTGTCATTTATAGCAGAACGCGCCCATGCAGATGAAATCTCCTCATAAGTCATTTCGCCTCTGCTACGCAGAGTGTCAATCAGCCATAAATAGCGCTTTAAGAGTATATCAACCATATTCGTTTTCTTATTACAATGCAAATTTAGCTATTTAATCGGCAATGCAGTTTCCGATTAAGCACTAAATCAAAAAAATTGGTGCATTTTTGATGACGCACCAATCAAGTAAGGATTTAGGTAAAACATATGGCCTTCCCTCTCTCCTAAAATCTACGGATGAGTGGTCCGCTTTCTTTGTGCAATTCGCTCTTGCCATTATTAGTGGTGACAAGAATATCCTTGCCCGAAAATACAGCATTTACTGCTCCGCAGCTTACGATGGTTCGGATGCGTACACCCGACTCTCTGTAAAGCTCAACCTTACCTTTGTCTGTGGTGACTACTACCAAAGTTTGATCAGTATTGATGGCGGCATTGATAGCACCGTTGCTTACAATAGTTCGGATGCGTACTCCTGAATCTCTATAAAGTTCGACCTTACCGTTTTTTACTTGTACAATATTCATACTGAAAGAGTTTTATTTTTTAGCCTACTTTAAATTGGGCTTTGGCATTCCCGGTATTAAATCTCAATTTTATTGATTATAGCATATGCAAACACATTAGCCTGACTTTCTATCGAGTCATCTCTTAATCTGAGGAAAGTCTTGATGTCTTTATATATGTCAGAGCGTAAAATGCGACCCTGCGCAGCTCCTGAAAAATGTGGTAATGATATTATTCGTGAATCTCCGGTTGGAAGTATCGCTTTCAGTGCTTTTTTAGATGCCGATCCCAATGCCACAATTACTGAAGGCTGTATTATTTCAATTTCTTTATTAAGAAGATTCTGATAGGCTTCAACCGCTTGGGTATCTTTAGAAGAAGGAACATGCACCATCGTTCCTTCTTCAAGGGCTTCGTATGGTTTATCTTGCCTCCATCCGCCTATAAAATATTTAAAGGCATCTGTAAGATATATTCCATACCCATTATTAATCAACGCTTCTATTAAGAGCTTTATTCTCCGGCCTCCTTTTCCGCTGTCACGATGCTCGCGACTGTGTTGACCAAATGGCGAAGAACATATCGCGGCATTACACTCATGATACCATTTGGGATTCCTTAATGGATCCTGAGCTATAATCATTACACGGTCGGAAGATGAAAGGTTAAACCAAATCGGCAAGTCTAGACCAACAACAGCACCATCCAGTTTGCAATCTTGTAAAAGTTTCTCACGCATATCCTTAAAAATTGTATGCGTAATTGCTATGGGAACCGCAGTTGTGTCAGTGTAACCTCTCCCGCTGCGGCCATGAGGCACTATCGATGGTGAGAATTTCCATAGCGCACAATCCGCATATCTGCTGTGAGGTCTATTCTTTGCATATTCCGTCACACAATCAAAGTTGCATGACATATCGTCATATCTTAAAGTAAGTTTCTCATACTGTTCTGGGCCAAGAACATCCGAAGCCAACAACCTAATGATAGCATCTTTTCCGTCTTGAGCGTTGACAGAGGAAAAATCATCCAAAAAATAATCTTTCACGATATTCTCTTTGAATCAGCCTCCGTTGACGCATTTCGGCACTGCGGTCGCATGAAAAAAGGCGCGACTCCCTTTTCGCTTATCTGCTTTAGTCGGCTCTGGTAAACCGTGAGTTCAAATAAGTGGAAAGCGGTCGGCGCCCTGATCGGGTGCAACCTGCCTTTCGACTTATTACACGGAACTCCATAGTCAAATTTACCAGATTTTACTAAAGCCGCATAATTAGTCTGAGCTAATTGCTATGTGGTGAATTCATCGAATAATCACTGAATTACATCGCAAATATAACGATTTAATTCCGAACCTACAATATTCGCCGCTGCTTTCCATGCGCAAAATTAAAGTTCAAATCGGAAATACCGCTTCTGCTTAAAATATTTAGAGGCTGTTCCACATTCATTTTCATTACTGAAATCAAACTCCCGACAATAAATCCGTACTTCCCTCTACAACTTAATTCAACATTATGCCCTGCGCAATGGAAAGTTGCCAGCACCCGTGCGATTCCATATATTCCCAGCCGTAAGGCGATGAGTCATTTTTCTTGTCACCAAGCAAGGTCACACCGATTCCTCTATGTTTCGGATCCTAAATCCCATTGGTGATTGACTGAATTCCTCTAAGTAAAGATGATGCGTTATCCATTTTGTTTATTATAGTTCTATCAAGTTGTAACGGTTGAGATTTGTGTAATCGGCATTCATTATTGCTCCATTTGAGAAAATGGTGTTTCCGATTGTTCTGACTCCGTGCCGGGCATGGATATGTCCGAAAAGATGGGCTTTGAGATTATGGAGTGTGGGGAGTCTTTCAAGGATTTCCTCCGAGCCATAGGTGATATTATCGTCGAAATCAAGGATTCCGTAAGCCGGACAATGGGTTATCAGGATGTCTGTATCTGCGGGGATTCTGGCATAGTTGCGGCTTTGGCTGTCGGTTATGCAATCGCACGTGAACATAGGTACGCCATAGAACTTCACTCCGTCTATCTCGATGCCGGAGTTGCATAGGTAATGTACATTGTCGTCAAGACCGTCAATGTCGGCTCCATAAAGACAGTCATCGTGGTTGCCGCAGATGAAAATTTTGTGTTTGTATGGCAAGTCACAGAACCAGTTGAGGAAATCAATGGCTTCCTGCTCGCTCCCCACCATACAGAAATCGCCGGAATGCACCACCACATCGGCATCGGGCAAATCCCGCAGTCGATGGTGGAAGCTGTGAGTGTCAGAAAGATGCAGTATTTTCATGGAGATTTTTGTTTGCAAAGATAACTACAAATTTGTTTCAAATCTTGATACGATTAAATAATTCTAATCCTTTTAAGCCTGTCCTCTAAAGTGCGTCACCATTGATGTAGTTTTGCGCTCATACGAAAGATGTTGGAGATTAGTTTTTGCTGCGCAAAATGATTGCGCACATGGTTACTAACTTTGCTGCGTAAATCATAAATCAGCAATATATGAAGACAACTGACAATTCGCGTATGGGATTGAACCGCCTGTCGGCTGAAAGCCGGTGCGGGATGGTAAAGCCATCAATACCCATCGCAATAGAAGGCTATGACGTGAAGATTTTCACGGACAATATTGAAGAAAGTGCGTTGATGCAGATAAAGGAGCTGCTCTCTATAGATGTATTCTCCGATAAGAAGATACGCATCATGCCAGATGTACACGCCGGAGCGGGTTGCGTAATAGGGTTTACCGGCGACCTCGGAGATAAGGTAATACCCAATATCGTTGGCGTTGACATTGGTTGTGGCATGCGCATTCTCAATCTTGGCAGGCTGACTGATATTGGCTATCATGCTTTCCACGAACATATACGCGGCAATGTGCCTTCGGGCAAAATTGTGCGTGAGGAGAAGTTCGGCTTCAAACCTCTTGTCGGCGAAGAGATGGATATCTATCGTGAGGCAAAGCAACTTGTGACCGGGCTTTACTGCTACCGCGAACTCAAGGATTCGGGGCGCATCAACAAGGCAATCGGCTCTCTCGGTGGTGGCAACCACTTCATCGAGCTTGACAAGGACGATAATGAAAACGTGTATCTCGTTATCCATACGGGCTCTCGCAATCTCGGCAAACAGGTGGCTGAAATCTATCAGGCAAAGGCGGTGAAGCATCTTACAGATGGCGCCGATGAACTTGAGGAGACTATCAAGCGCACCATCGAAGAGTACAAGGCTGCCGGACGCCGCTCTGAATTGCAAGGTGTAATCAAGAAAATGCGTAAAGAGCATGAGGCTGCCAAGCCATCGTTGCCTGCCGATCTCTGTTATGTCGAGGGTGAGGCACGAGAGCATTATCTTCACGACATGCGCATCTGCCAGCGTTGGGCGGTGCTCAACCGCAAACTGATTGCGTTGTTGCTTATGCGGTTCTTTCCGAATGTGACAGTACTGGAAGAGTTTGAGTCGGTTCACAACTATATTTCCGATAACAATATTATCCGGAAAGGCGCTATCTCTGCCGGTGAAGGAGAGCGTTGCATCATACCGCTGAATATGCGTGATGGTTCGCTGCTTTGTACCGGAAAAGGCAATGAGGATTGGAACTGTTCGGCACCGCATGGTGCCGGGCGGGTATTGAGCCGTACACAGGCTTACGAAAGAATCACAATGGATGATTTCGTTGCCTCAATGCGTGGCATATACTCCGAATCAGTCACTGACTCGACGCGCGACGAGTCGCCGATGGTCTACAAACCCGCATCTGAAATCATCGCCAACATCAGCGACACCGTAAGCATCGACACCATCATCCGCCCCCTCTTCAACTTCAAATCCTCCTGATTCCACAATTCGTATTTCAATCTTTTATCAATCCGGATAATATTTTTGATATTTTTGGCTGCGGGATTTGGAAAACCGGGATATTTGTGTTAACTTTGTAAGTGATTAATACCAGAATTGTGGAGATGAAGAAAAAAATCATGACATTGGCTATCGCGGCTTGTCTGGCATTTGCAATGCCGGCGGTGACTTTCGCGCAGTCTGCCGACGATGATTTGACATCTTCCATGACCGTTTCAGCACCTTCTATGAAGGCTGTCCCACAGGGTATTGAGCTGACAGTGACCGATGGCGAGACCCATCATTTCTACATCTATTCCATAACCGGACAGATGGTGAAATCCATGGATGTCGCTGAGTCAGTGACAGTCGACCTGCCACAGGGATATTACATAGTAAAGTGCAAGGACTGGTCTAAGAAGATTGTGGTGCGTTAAGGGATCAAATGAATTTAATTCATTGATTCTTTCTTGACGTACTGCTCTTTTTGTGTTGTCTTATAACTTAATTTACTCTATTTTTCATTCTAATGAAGTTGGATTTTATGAAGTTGTGTGCCGGTACGGCTCTTGCCACAGCGTCATTTATTTATGGGGGCGATATTGCCCGTGCAGCCGATATAGATACCGTGTATTCCACATTTGAAACTTACAATGGTGACGACCTTGAAATGATAGTCACCGGAAATTCTACCCGATTTGCCTTGTGGTCGCCTGAAGCGGAAGCGGCAAAAGTGTATATCTATCCATCAGGATTGAATTCTGCGCCTGAAGACACCCTTGATATGCAGCGTACTGCCAACGGCGTATGGCGCGCAGAGGTCGGTAAGGCGTTATATGGCAAGTTTTACACATTCTCTATTAAGCACAAAGGGAAATGGCTAAAAGAAACGCCGGGTATATGGGCGAAAGCTGTGGGTGTCAATGGCGAGCGTGCTGCAATCATTGATTTCTCAAAGACAAATCCCGAAGGTTGGGCGACTGACAAAGGTCCGGCAATCGCCAATATTAACGATGCGGTGATTTACGAGATGCATCATCGCGATTTCTCGATGCATCCTTCATCGGGAATCGTGAACAAGGGCAAATTCCTCGCACTTACCGAACAGGAGGCACGTTCCTCTCTTGGTGACAAGACCGGCATAGATCACCTGAAAGAGCTTGGAGTGACGCATGTTCACATACTCCCTTCTTACGATTATAATAGTGTTGACGAGACGCAGCTTCCTCAGAACGGCTACAACTGGGGATATGACCCTCTCAATTATAATGCTCCGGAAGGCAGTTATTCCACCAATCCCATGGATCCTGCGGCGAGAGTGCGCGAGATGAAAGAAATGGTCAAGTCACTCCACGATGCCGGTATCGGGGTGGTGATGGATGTGGTTTACAATCACACCGCGCAAAATGATGATTCTAATTTCTCTCTTACCGCGCCCGGATATTTCTACCGTCATCGTGCCGACGGCTCCTACAGTGATGCTTCGGGATGTGGCAATGAGACTGCTTCCGAGCGTCAGCAGATGCGTGATTTTATCGTAAACTCTGTTAAGTATTGGGCAAAGGAATATCATATCGACGGTTTCCGCTTCGACCTTATGGCTATCCATGACACTGAGACAATGAATCAGGTGGCATCGGAACTCAAAAAAATCAATCCCGACATTTTCGTGTACGGCGAAGGATGGACTGCCGGTGACTCGCCGCTGCCTGTCGAGCTTCGTGCCTTGAAAGATAATGTATCGGCGATGCCGCAGGTTGCGGTGTTCAGCGATGATATCCGTGATGCCGTGAAGGGACATTATTCCGATGCAAAAGACCGTGGTTTCGCCACCGGAAAACCGGGACTTGAAGAGACCGTCAAAATAGGTATTGTCGGTGCTACGGCTCATCCGCAGGTTGATTACAGCAAGGGGAATAACTCGAAGAAGCCTTATGCGCTTGCTCCGACTCAGGTGATTAACTATGTGTCATGCCACGATGACCTGATGCTCACCGACAAACTCGCTAAATCTTTGCCCGGTGAGAGCGTTGCCGACCGTCAGCGTGCCCACAAGCTCGCCGAGACGATTGTATTCACTTCTCAGGGCACACCTTTCATGTTTGCCGGTGAGGAGATTTACCGTGATAAGAAAGGCGTACACAATTCCTATAAGTCGCCAGATTCAATAAATGCGATTGACTGGACCTTGAAGCATCAGAACTCCGAACTCTTCAATTATTATAAGGAGTTGGTAAAGCTGCGTAAATCTCATCCGGCTTTCCGTATGACTACGGCAGAGGATGTGGCAAAATATCTGGTTTTTGACAATGTGAATGAGCCCAATCTTATTTCCTATTCTCTTAAGAACCATGCCAACCGTGACCCATGGAAGGAAATAAAGCTTGTGTTTAACGGCTCCAACGATGCAAAGACCGTCAAGATTCCCGGAGGCGAATGGCTTGTGATAGCCCGCGACGGCAATCTTGTCGCAGAGGGCATGGGTAAGATTAAAGGTGGCAAGATTACGGTCGAGCCGCGCTCCGCCCTTATCCTCGCCAAAGAAAAATAATCCCAATCGAGATAACATAAGAAAGGCGACCCTGAAGAGGTCGCCTTTCTTGTATAAAAACATTCTTAGATTACTGCTGCTCCATAAGGAAATGCTCTGCATCGAGAGCCGCGCGGCAGCCTGTGCCGGCAGCAGTGATTGCCTGCTGATAGTGCGGGTCGGCAACATCGCCTGCAGCGAATACACCCGGTACACTCGTTGCCTGGCCTGCGCCTGAAAGCACGATGTATCCTTGTTCGTCAAGTTCAAGTTTACCTTTGAATATGTCGGTGTTTGGCTTATGACCGATCGCAAGGAAAAATCCGTCAATCTTTATGTCAAGTTTCCGCTCCTTGTCTGTACCCGCAAATTCTACCAGATGAGCGCCTTCAAGAAATTCCTCGCCAAACAGTCCGAGTGTACGCGTATTGAAAAGCACCGTTATATTTTCCTTGTCCATCACGCGCTTCTGCATTACCTTTGATGCTCTCAGGTAATCTTTGCGCACGATAAGATACACCTGTTTGGCAAGCCCGCTAAGATAGAGAGCTTCCTCACATGCGGTATCTCCGCCGCCTACGACCGCAACTGTCTTGCCGCGATAGAAAAATCCGTCACAGGTGGCACATGCCGATACGCCTAATCCCGCGAAACGCTGTTCGTCGGCAAGACCGAGATATTTAGCCGATGCACCGGTAGCCACAATAACCGTCTCCGCCAGGATAGTGGTATTGTCGTCGGCCGTCACCTTAAACGGTCGTTCCGAAAAATCCACTTCCTTGATTATGCCGGCGCGCAAATCGGCACCGAAACGGAGGGCTTGTTGCCGCAAATCCTCCATAAGCTGCGAGCCCATTACGCCGGTCGGATATCCGGGGAAATTCTCGACTTCAGAAGTCGTTGTAAGCTGTCCGCCCGGTTGTATGCCTTCATACAATATGGGGTTGATATTGGCTCTTGACGCATATATTGCAGCGGTATATCCGGCTGGTCCTGAGCCTATGATGAGGCATTTCGTATTTTCTGTAGTCATATTGTTTTTGAATTTAGGTTATTATTGTCATCTGATTGATTACCTGAGGTCGACTATCTCGGCTTTAGGCAACAGTTTCTTGTTAAAAACAAAAGTTGAGTGAGGATAGTTTGTCCCGCTTTTTATCGATTTTACCTTTATGTTCAGCTTGTTGCCTGAGTCAAGGGTAAGTGCGATATCCGATGGCAGATAGCTTTTGGCGTTGAGCGTCAATACCGCCTCGCTAATCTGCGACCCGCTTTTCGTCTTTGGCAAAAGGCGTATCTTGTATGTGCCTGCTGCCGATTTAAGGAGGGTAGGGGTATAGGCTTTCTTAAAGCTGCTGATAATCACAAATGGGTTGACCGCGACAAGTTCCTCCGGTGTCGGTTCTATGATATTGACTTCATTTGTGTCGGCTGAATAGCTCCATTGGGTCTTGCCGTCGTACCATGCCATTATCTGTTCCGAGCTAAGGTGAAACTTGTCTCCGTTCATCACCAACGTACCCGACATATACTCTCCATCGACACTCATGTCGTAGGTTGCCGAGAGCGATTTCATTGACTGGATTTTCTTCGCGGCGGCATCCATAACCTGCGACGCGCTTTTAGCCTGTCCCCACATGGCGACACTCGACGTCATCGCTATAGCTATCATTAATAATATCCGTTTCATAATCTTTACAATGTCACGACATGGTTTATTGTTCATTTTCAAGCATCCGTTCAAGCGTCAGCGAGTCTACGAGCACATTGCGCGGTTTCGCTCCGGAAGCGGGTCCTACGATTCCCTTTGCTTCAAGTTGGTCCATGATTTTGCCTGCACGGTTATAGCCTATGGAATAGCGTCGCTGCAGCGATGATGTGGAGGCAGTGTTGCTGCTCACGACAAACTGCGCAGCTTCCTTAAATAGAGGGTCGAGGTCATTTATAGAGCCGATTGAACCACCGCCGTCGCTTTCTGGTATGTAGTCGGGCAGGTAATATGCCGACGGATAACCGACCTGTTCGTCGATGGAATTGCATATCGCCTCGGCTTCTTCCGTACTGATAAACGCACACTGCACACGGTCCATCTCTCCGTTATGAGAGAAGAGCATATCTCCTTTTCCGATAAGCTGGTTGGCTCCCGGACGGTCAAGGATTGTACGGCTGTCGACCATCTGCGAGACACGGAATGCTATACGTCCCGGGAAGTTTGCCTTGATGATACCTGTGATGACATTTGTCGACGGTCGCTGAGTGGCGAGAATCATGTGCATACCCACAGCGCGCGCAAGCTGCGCGATACGCGTGATAGGTGTCTCTACCTCTTTGCCCGCAGTTATCATCAAGTCGCCGAACTCATCTATTATTATGACTATGTAGGGTAGAAACCTGTGTCCCTTCTCAGGATTCAGCCGTCGCTGGATAAACTTGGCGTTGTACTCCTTTATATTTCTCACATTTGCGTCTTTGAGCAGGGCATATCGGTTGTCCATCTCAACGCAGAGAGAGTTGAGCGTGGCTACTACCTTCGATGTGTTGGTGATGATTGGTTCATCCTCGTCGGGCAGTTTGGCGAGATAATGGCGTTCAAGCCGTGCATAAAGGCTGAACTCGACCTTCTTGGGGTCGACAAGCACAAATTTCAGTTCCGACGGATGTTTCTTGTAAAGCAGCGATGTTATTATCGCGTTAAGTCCCACCGACTTACCTTGTCCCGTCGCACCGGCTACAAGCACATGAGGCATTTTTGCCAGGTCGGCGATAAGCACATCTTTCGATATCGTCAGCCCCATTGCCATCGGAAGCTCGTAGCGACATTCCTGAAATTTCTTTGAGGTGATGATTGAGCGCATCGGCACCATCTGCGGATCCTTGTTAGGCACCTCGATACCGATTGCGCCTTCTCCTGGTATCGGAGCGATTATGCGTATTCCGAGCGCGGCAAGGTTAAGTGCGATATCATCTTCCAGACCCTTGATTTTGGATATCCTCGTGCCTTCGGTCGGGATTATCTTGTACAGCGTGACTGTCGGTCCTACTGTCGCCTCTATTGAGTTAATCGAGATACCGTAGTTGGCAAGCGTGGCGGTGATGCGCTGTTTGTTTTCTTCCATCTCCTGCTCATCGACGCTTACATTATCATTTTTCATCTCTGAAAGCAGTTCGATAGGCGGGAAGTGGAATCGGGGCAGCTCTGCAGTCGGGTCATATACATTGGTTTCGATATTGTCTGCCTTTTCTACGGTGTTGACATTGACAGTAAGACCTACTTCCGCTTCAGGGGCAGCCTCTACCTGCGCTTGTGATTCTATCACGGTTTCGCTGTGGTTCTCTTCCGGCTCGCGACTCAGGGCGGTATATGTTGTCGAAGTGGTCGGGGCTATGGCTGATGTTGTTGCCGCTTGCCTTTCTCCTGCATACTCATCATCATCTTCTTCCCCGCCATCCATCAATACATCAATCGGGTCATCAACAAAGATTCTCGCCGGCTGGGGCTCCGGACGTTCATTCTCTTCGCGTACTGTTTCTTCTCTTTCCGTCTCCCCGTCGACCATCTCGGCTGATTGTTTCAGCGTCTCTTCGATTCTTCTGCGCTCTTCTTCCTTTGCGGCACGTTCGGCGGCTACTTTCGCCTTATGCTTGTTGACGCGGCGCCGGTATGCCACATACACCTTGCGTAGCTCGTTGAGATATATCGACATCACGAGCCCGATAAGCAGGATACTGACAATCATAGCCCCGAATACCCCCGTGTGTGATATCAGGAAACTGTTTATTTCATAGCCATGTATGCCGCCCCAGTAAAACCATGAATCTGCCTTGTAGGTGACGAGTCCTGTCACTACCGATAGGGTTATGGCAAGGATAAGGCAACGCATTGTGAGAAACCAGAACGACAGTTTCTTGTGGCGGTTAAGCAGTGACATACCTACTGCAAAGAAATAATATATCAGCACAAATGCGCCGATACCGAGACCGTTTGAAATAAAATTCTGTGACAGATAGGCGCCAAACGCCCCTCCGAAATTTTGTATATCATCGGGAGTTTCCGCCATTTTGCCGACGGTATTGTTTATGACCATGCTCTGATCATCGCTTCCGATAGCGAAATATGATACCGCGGAAACGAGAAGATAGGCTGCCCATAGCACCAGGGCGATTCCGGCAAACATTTTTGTACGCCGGTCGCGTATGAATCTTACCAACGCTATCGGATTTCTTTTCTTTGCTGTTTTTGCCTTGGTCGCCTCGTTGCGTGGTTTGGGAGCTTCCCGTCGTGTGTCGGCTTGTGTCCTTTCCGCCTGTCGGCGGGCATATTCCCTGTCAAGTGCGTCTGGATCAAAATTATCTGGCATAATATATTGCGTATAGGATGTGTCAAAAATAATTGTAGTTACATTATATAATGTAACTACAAAGATAATAATAAGCCGAGCGTAATGCCAAATTTATTTGGGCATTACCGAGGCGAAAGTATCTGTTGCGAAACCGCCATGATGCAGGGACATGCCTTTGGCACGTTTACATGAGGTCAAAATCATAGCCTTGCAACACCCTTTAACCTTTTAACCCCTTAATCTTTTTTTACCCTCAACTTTCGCTTGCGAAAGTTGAATACAGTTAAAGAGCTTTCAGTGTACGGATGGCATGATGCGGGTCGGGCGCGTTAAACACGTAGCTGCCGGCTACAAGCATGTCAATACCGTATTGTGCGAGCAGCGCTCCTGTGTGGGCGTTTATGCCGCCGTCAACCGATATCAGCGCGTGTGATTCCGATTCGGTAATCATCTTCTTAAGACGCGCAACCTTTGGAAGAGTGTTCTTTATGAACGATTGACCGCCGAAGCCCGGATTTACCGACATAAGCAATACCATGTCGATATCGGTGATTATATCTTCAAGCGAGGTCACGGGTGTACCGGGATTTATTGCCACTCCTACCTTCATGCCTGCCTGACGGATAAGCTGTATCACACGATAGATGTGAGTACACGCTTCTACATGCACTGTTGTGAAGGCGACTCCGCAGTCTCTTAGTTGTGATATGTATTTTTGAGGCTCTACAATCATAAGGTGCGCATCGATGGGGATGGTCGACACGGCATTGATTGCCTTGATGACAGGAAAACCGAATGTGATGTTGGGTACAAATACACCGTCCATTACATCGAGGTGCAGATAATCGGCTTCGCTTGAATTTAGCATTTCAATCTCGTTCTGGAGATTGCCGAAGTCTGATGAAAGAAGTGATGGCGCTACGAGCATGATGTTATAATGTGTGGATTGGTTATTTAAATTGTGGTTTTATTTTTATGGGGCTTGAAGAAGTTGTATAGTATATATAGCAGACACACAACTCCGATTCCAAGACCGATATAAGTTAAATAGTCGTTATACTCTTCTACCTTTGCAAATAGTTGTTCTTGCGGAACTATCGTACCGAGCCAATAACCGAGGGCGGCAAGTACGCAGTTCCATACCATTGCCCCGAGTCCGGTGAAAATGATAAATTTACCTATATTCATCCTTGCGAGGCCGGCAGGTATGGAGATGAGCTGTCTCACGGCGGGGATGAGTCGGCCTATGAAGGTTGAAATTGCACCGTGGCGGTCGAAATACTCTTCAGCATGCCTTACTTTGTCTTCATTGATAAGACACGCATGTCCGAAACGGCTGTTGGCAAATTTATATACTATCGGACGGCCTATCCATACCGACAGATAATAGTTTATGAGCGCTCCAGCAATAGCTCCCGCAGTAGCGATAACAACAACCGCGACAATATTGACATCGCCTTTTGTGCAGGCAAGATAAGCTGCCGGAGGCACTATTACCTCTGATGGGAAAGGAATAAAGGAGCTCTCTATTATCATGAATATGAATACGAGCAGATATACCATAGCGCCGTCGGCGGTCAGGAATTGCTTCATGATGTCGGCAGGGTCAAATATGGCAAGTGTAATCAAGTCGAACATATACTTTTCTACAGGCTAAATTACGTTTCAAAATTAATGATTAAACTCTTAAAAAACAATTTTTTTATTTAGAAAACCTAAAATATCCCTATTTGATGCAACATTTCAGCGTAATAAGCTGCCTTTTTATCGAGTGCCAGAGGATAGGCGCGCGATGTTGACGGCATTCTGAATATGTCAACATGTCTTCCGTCGTTCAATGTCGTCGATACCGATTCTCCTATCTTGGGAACTGCTGTGCCGGTAAGTGCGGCAAGGGTTTCACCCGCTTTTTCTCCCGTGGTGGCAAGCGCATGACAATCCGGTATTTTTGACAGTACATCCATCAAGGGTATAGGTTCCACTATTTCAAGATATTTGTCGGAGGCATTGTCTTTCAGGCGTCTGACAGCATGACCGGTGTCATTCAATGCTATCCCTTTTTCATTTAGCATGGCTTTTATTAATGGAAGCTTGAATGTACGGGTCGTTGAATCATAGAGATAGTCCTTGTCTCCGTAAAAGATTATGCCCATTATGCGCCAGAAGTCATTGATGCGGTTGGGGTAATAGAAGTCCATGGACCAGCGTTCCTGCTTCGGAGGGAAAGTCCCCATTATCAGTATTTTTGCATTTGTCGGGACGTAAGGCTCAAATGGATGATATTCAAGAGGTATCATGAACTTAGAGTTGGTTTGCTATTGCGTCGGCAAGTGACCGGCAGTCAGCAATGGTAGCGGCGGTCGGTGCTTGTTTGGTCTCTACTGAGATTACATCGGCTGTGTATAGTTTGGCGTCTTCAAGCAGTTGGTTTATGCGCTTTACTGCTTGCGGTGCCCAGGTGTATGAGCCGAAAGTGCCGATTACCCGGTTCTTGAGTTCTCGCGTTTTTATTGCATTCAGTATGTTTTCTACCGGAGGAAAAAGGGTGTTGGAGTAGGTAGGGGCTCCTATAACAAGTCCTTTGTAGCGGAATATGTCACTGATGATATAAGACGGATGTGATTTGGTGACATTGTGCATCCTTATGGTTTTTACTCCACGTTCGGCAAGTCGTGCCGCGATTGCTTCTGCCATCTCTTCAGTGTTGCCGTACATCGACCCGTAGACGATTGTCACGCCGTTTTCTCCTTCATAACGGCTCAGTTTGTCATATATGCCGCCGATACGTTTTATCTGTTCATGCCATACAGGACCGTGGGTTGAACAGATATAATCAATTTTCAATGACGAGAGTTTTCCTATTGCTTTCTGCACGAATATGCCATATTTGCCTACAATGTTGGAATAGTAGCGGTACATTTCGGGAATAAACGGCTCGACATCGGTCTCTTCATCAATAATTCCGCCGTTGAGCGCGCCGAAACATCCGAATGCGTCTCCTGAAAAGAGTACGGATTTTTCTTCGACATAAGTCATCATTGTCTCCGGCCAGTGTACCATTGGGGTTATCTTGAAAGTCAGGGTCATACCTCCAAGGTCAAGTGTCTCGCCGTCGGCAATCTTCAGGGTGTTTTCTTCGATTCCGTAAAATCCTTTGACCATTTCGAGGGTCTTGGCATTACCCACTATGGTCATCTGGGGGAAGAAACTTCTGAGCACCTTGATTGAGCCGGAATGGTCAGGCTCCATGTGGTTGATTACAAGGTAATCGGGGGCACATCCATCTCCTAATATATTCGCGATGTTATCGCGTAGCTTGTCACATTCACTTATTTCCACGCCGTCGATAAGGGCGGTCTTGTTGTTTCCTTTTACTATATAGGAGTTGTAGCTTACACCGTATGGTATGGGCCATAATGCTTCAAAACGGTGAGTGGTGCGGTCATTGACTCCTACATAATAGATTCCCTCAACTATTTTCTTTATATTCATAATTAAATAAAAGTATAACTATATAATCACAATTATCTGACTAATGTTCAGAGATTGTCTAAATTTATATGATACCGATTTTGAGAGGGATTGTCAGATGTATTTTTGATTGCGATGAAGGAGCGTAGCTGTTGCTACCTGACTGAAGAACGGGCAAAAAGACACTGACAAGTACCTGAAAAGCAAAGTGATATAAATTTTAGACAATCTCTCAGAAACAGTCTGAGATTTGACTGTATTCTGAGTGTCGTCACAACTAAAAGAGCCGCTCTCTGTGAGAAACGGCTCTTTTATATCGTTATTGTTGTGGCGGTTAGGCTTTTGCTCGCTCAACACGTTCTACGTATGAACCGTCGCGGGTGTCGATTCGTACCTTGTCGCCGGTCTCGCAGAAAAGCGGTACACGTACTTCGGCACCGGTCTCAACGGTTGCTGGCTTGAGAGTGTTGGTGGCTGTATCGCCCTTGATGCCCGGTTCGGTATAGGTGATTTCAAGCACTACGCTGGTAGGCATCTCGCAGGTAAGGATAGTGTCAGATGCGGCATGAACCATAGCCTCGCAGATGTCACCCTCTTTGAGGAACTGTACCCCATCAATGCTTTCGCCGGGAATTGCAACCTGTTCGAATGTTTCTGTGTGCATAAAGTTGTAACCCATGTCATCTTTATAAAGATACTGGTAGGGACGACGCTCAATGCGCACTTCATCGACCTTCACGCCTGAGTTCCAGGTCTTGTCAAGGATACGGCCGGTCTTTACATTCTTAAGCTTTGTACGCACGAAAGCCGGACCTTTACCGGGTTTTACATGAAGAAATTCAACAATAAAATAATAGTTGCCGTCGATGTCGAGGCACATTCCGTTTTTAAAATCTGCAGTTGTTGCCATAAATGATTATATCGTTTTTCTTATTCCTGTAGGGTGAAAAGCAAAAAAATACTTTTCCAAATTTCTGTGCAAAGATAATTACTTTTTCTTAAATAAACCCTATATTTGTAGATATTTAATCCATGTTATGCACATCAGGAAATTCTTCACGTTATTATTTGCCGCCTTGTCATTCCAGGGAATATCGGCGGCGCATTATGCTTTTCAGGATACAGCGCTGCCTGACAGCGTTAGGGTTGAGTGCCTTCTCAAAGAGCTTACACTTGATGAAAAAGTGGCTCTGTTGTCAACCGATCTCGGTGTGCCGAGGCTGGGAATACCTCATTGCTGGCAGGTAGAGGGGTTGCACGGACTGTCGTTGAGCGGTCCCGGTAAGGAAAAACCTGACACAATACCTACTACTATATTCCCCCAGGCTTATGGATTAGGGGAGACATGGGATCCGGAGTTGCTCAGACGTATTGCCGCACAAGTGGCGGAGGAAGCGCGTTATTATTCTCAAATTGATTCCGGACGCCGGTGCATGTTGGTGATGAGGGCGCCTAATGCCGACCTCGCCCGTGACCCGCGATGGGGAAGGACTGAGGAGAGTTTCGGCGAGGACCCGTATCTTACCGCTGCAATGACAGTGGCGAAAATAAAGGGTCTGCAAGGTGATAATCCGCGATACTGGAAGACGGCGGCGCTTATGAAGCATTTCCTTGCCAACAGTAATGAGTTCGGTCGTGACAGCTCTTCTTCCGATTTTGATTCCGAGCTGTTCCGTGAGTACTATGCTTATCCGTTTTATAAAGGTATTACGGAAGGTGGTTCCCGTGCATATATGGCTGCTTACAATAGTTGGAACGGCATTCCTATGGCGATGCATCCCTGTCTTGACAGTATTACACGTAAGGAATGGGGCAATGACGGCATAATATGTACCGATGGTGGTGCGCTTGGTTTGCTGATTTCGGCTCATAAGCGTTTCCCCTCACGCGCAGAGGGGGCGGCGGCTATTGTAAAGGCTACTACGGGGCAGTTTCTTGACCGTTATGTCGACGATGTCAGGGAGGCGCTTTCTTCGGGACTTCTTTCTGAAGCCGATATTGACCGGGCTATATGGGGAAATATCAAAGTGGCTCTTAAACTCGGGCTTCTTGACGGGGAAAATTCCGCAAATCCTTATCTTGCCATAGGCTCTGACACGACGGCTGTACCGTTTTTGTCTGATTACGCAAAATCGCTTGCACGTGAGGCAGTGGCAAAATCTGTGGTATTGCTGAAAAATTCTCCTTCGCTGAATGGCGAGGCTTTGTTGCCGCTTGACAAGGATAAGATAAGGAAAATCGCGCTGATTGGACCTTATGCCGACAATATAGTTCAGGATTGGTACAGTGGAATGCCTCCCTATGAGGTAACTGTCCTTGACGGGGTAAGGAACGCCGTAGAAGGAACCGGAATCAAGGTTACATACGCTCCTGACAATCGTATGGATATGGCTGTAAAACTTGCCTCGGAGGCTGATGTCGTGATTGTATGCACCGGTAATCATCCTTTTGGCACGAAGCGTGACTGGTTTTTCTGTCCCGTGCCTTCCGATGGCAGGGAAGCGGTTGACCGTCGTTCACTTGTTTTGCCTGATGAAGATATGATAAGGCAGATATACGCTGTCAATCCTAACACGGTGCTTCTGCTTGTCAGCAGTTTCCCTTATGCAATAAATTGGAGCAACGATAATCTGCATGCGATTCTGCATGTGACTCATTGCGCCCAGGAGCAGGGTAACGGGGTTGCCGATGTGCTTTTCGGCAACGTGAATCCCGCCGGACGCACTACACAGACCTGGGTTAAAGATATTCTTGACCTCCCTCCGATGATGGATTATGACATACGCCACGGGCATACATATATGTATAACCGTCATGAACCGCTTTACCCGTTTGGTTATGGATTGAGTTACACTGATTTCTCTTACAGCAATATTTCTTCGCGTATTGATGATGATAATCTTGTCGTGGATTTTATGATAGCGAATACAGGCGACCGCGACGGTGAAGAGGTCGCCCAGTTATATCTTTCGGTTGACGGTGGTCAAACCTATAAATTGAAAGCGTTCCGCCGCCTGCCGGTAGACTCAGGTAAACGGGAAAAGGTTAAATTTATAATGCCTTTGTCGGAGATTGGTGACTGGAACGAGACCACACGCGACTACCGGGTCCTTCCCGGCACGCTACTCAATATAAGAGTCGGCTCATCCTCAGCCACCACCCCTCTCTCCACAACAATAACCACAACTGAAAACTGATAACTGACAACTAATATCAAACACAATGGAACAAGTTCTTTTCTGGGGCGTTCCGGCGGCATCATTGCTTGCATTGCTGCTTGCCTGGTATTTCTATCGCCAAATGATGAAGGAGAGCGAAGGCACTCCGGTTATGCAAAAAATCGCGCTGTACGTGAGACAGGGCGCGATGTCGTATCTAAAACAACAATACAAGATTGTCGGGATGGTGTTTATAGCACTTGTAGTGCTATTCTCGATAATGGCGTATGGTTTTGACCTTCAGAATCATTGGGTGCCGGTAGCATTCCTTACCGGTGGATTCTTCTCCGGACTTTCCGGATTTCTCGGCATGAAAACGGCGACTCATGCATCGGCACGTACCGCAAATGCTGCCCGTAAATCGTTGAACGGTGGGCTTCGGGTGGCATTCCGCAGTGGAGCCGTCATGGGTCTCGTAGTTGTAGGACTGGGATTGCTCGATATCTCGTTCTGGTATCTTATCCTTGACTGGTTCGTCCCCGATGACCCGGCAACACCTACAGCAAAACTATGTATGATAACCACTACCATGCTTACATTCGGTATGGGCGCGAGTACACAGGCTCTGTTTGCGCGTGTCGGTGGTGGTATCTATACTAAGGCAGCTGACGTCGGCGCCGACCTCGTTGGCAAGGTTGAAGCGGGTATTCCCGAGGATGACCCCCGCAACCCTGCGACTATTGCCGACAATGTTGGCGACAATGTGGGTGATGTCGCCGGAATGGGCGCTGACCTTTATGAGTCTTATTGCGGCTCAATTCTTGCAACGGCAGCACTTGGTGCTGCAGGTTATATGACAAGTGGCGACGTGGCGATGCAGTTCAAGGCGGTTCTCGCCCCGATGCTTATCGCGGCAGTAGGAATCATCCTTTCTATAATAGGTATCTTCTCTGTGCGTACTAAGGAAGATGCGAAAATGAAAGACCTCCTGAACTCGCTTTCTTTCGGTACTAATCTAAGTTCCGTGCTTATTATCGGTGCTACTTTCCTTATTCTCTGGGCACTTCAGCTTAATAACTGGGTCAACATTTCGTTTGCAGTGGTTATCGGTCTGTTGGTCGGTGTCGTAATCGGCAGGTCTACTGAATATTATACCTCACAGTCCTATCTCCCTACGCGTAAGCTTGCTGAAAGCGGCAAGACAGGCCCGGCGACTGTGATTATTTCCGGTATTGGGCTTGGAATGGTGTCCACTGCCGTTCCCGTGCTTGCGGTTGTAGTAGGTATTATTCTTTCTTATTGGCTGGCGTCAGGATATGATTTCACTAATGTCAGTATGGGACTTTACGGCATCGGTATCGCAGCTGTCGGCATGCTCTCTACTCTCGGCATAACTCTTGCAACCGATGCCTACGGCCCTATCGCCGACAACGCCGGCGGTAATGCCGAAATGAGCGGATTGGGTGAAGAGGTGCGCCGTCGCACTGACGCTCTTGACTCGCTCGGTAACACTACCGCCGCCACTGGTAAGGGGTTTGCCATCGGCTCGGCGGCGCTTACCGGACTTGCCCTGCTTGCATCTTACATAGAGGAAATACGTATCGGGCTGTCGCGTCTCGGAACGACAGCCATTAATCTCGGTGACATGACAAAGCCTATACATGAGGCATCGTTTACCGACTTCATGACTTATTATGACGTGAATCTCATGAACCCCAAGGTGCTTTCAGGTATGTTTATCGGAAGCATGATGGCATTCCTCTTCTGTGGACTCACGATGAATGCCGTTGGACGTGCGGCGGCTCACATGGTCGAGGAGGTACGTCGTCAGTTCCGCGAGATAAAGGGTATATTGACCGGTGATGCCGAACCTGATTATGCGCGTTGTGTGCAGATTTCGACCAAGGGCGCTCAGAAAGAGATGGTGTTCCCCTCGCTGCTTGCGATTATTGCACCTATCCTTACCGGACTGATTTTCGGTGTGCCGGGCGTAATTGGTCTGCTTGTAGGTGGTCTGTCGGCAGGTTTTGTCCTCGCTATATTCATGGCTAATTCTGGTGGTGCGTGGGATAATGCCAAGAAATATGTTGAAGAGGGAAATTTTGGAGGAAAAGGTGGCGATGTACATAAGGCGACAGTGGTTGGTGATACCGTCGGTGACCCCTTTAAAGATACATCGGGTCCGAGCCTTAACATCCTCATCAAACTTATGTCTATGGTGGCGATTGTCATGGCAGGGCTCACCGTTTCATGGAGCCTCTTCTAAACTTATAAATCTTATAAATCTTATAAATCTTATAAATAAAAAATGAACCTTAAAAGATTCTTAGTTTCGGCTTTCGCTGTCGCATCACTGTTGACAGCCGCCGCTGTACAGGTTGACTCGACCTTCACTATCGAAGGGTCGAAAGGTGCGCTTGCCGCACGTCTGCAGTTACCCGATTTAAAATCAGGTGAAAAATGCCCTATGGTGATATTGTGTCACGGTTTTGGCGGGAATATGGGCGGTCCGCTGTTTGACACTATTGCATCTGATTTGTTGAAAGACGGTATAGGTGTGGTCCGCTTTGACTTCAATGGTCATGGAGCGAGTGAGGGCTCGTTTCAGGATATGACTGTGCCTAATGAAATAGAGGATGCGAAAAAGGTTGTATCTTGGACTGATAAGCAGCCATTCACCGCTTCGGTATCATTGCTCGGTCACTCTCAGGGTGGCGTTGTGGCATCCATGACGGCAGGAGAGCTTGGCGCCGGGAAAATCAAGGCTGTTGTGCTGATGGCTCCGGCTGCCGTGCTTCGTGACGATGCATTGAGGGGAAATACTATGGGTGCCATGTATGACCCGTGGAATGTTCCGGAATATGTTCAGCTTTTCGGTGGGCTGAAGCTTGGCCGCGGATACATCGAGACCGCGCGTGACCTCCCGATATATCAGATGGCGTCGCGTTACACGGGTCCGATGCTGGTTATCCACGGCACAGCCGACAGGGTAGTGCCATATTCCTATGGCGAACGCTATGGTATCGAGATGCCCGATGCTCGTGTCGAATTGATTCAGGGCGATGACCATGGTTTTTCAAAAAGCCTTGTGTCATCTTCAGCTCTTGCTGCCGGATGGCTTTCTGAACATCTGAACAAATAAGTTGTATTGTCTCACTTTTTGCCCTCGGTTTCTTCTTGAAGCCGGGGGCTTTTCTTTACACATTCGCGAAGTTATCAACACCCCGGTATCGATAAGTTGTTAATAGCCGATTAGGATAAGACGCGCGGTTATGTTAACTTTGTGCTTATAAATTTATGAAGATACTATGACCGATATAATTAGACTGTTGCCTGACTCTGTGGCAAACCAGATTGCGGCGGGTGAGGTCGTACAACGTCCTGCGGCTGCGATTAAGGAACTTGTCGAGAATGCTGTCGATGCGGGTGCCACAATCATAAAGATTATTGTCAAGGATGCAGGTCGTACACTGTTGCAGGTTATTGACAACGGATGCGGCATGTCGCCTACTGACGCGCGCCTTGCATTTGAACGTCATGCCACATCTAAGATAAGCAAGGCTGCCGACCTCTATGACCTTCACACCATGGGATTCCGTGGCGAGGCGCTTGCCTCGATATGTGCGATTGCAAGAGTGGAATTGCGTACGATGCGCAAAGATGACACGATAGGCACATGTGTAATAATAGAAGGCTCCAAAGTGGAGAGCCAGGAGCCTGAAGTGTGTGCTCCGGGATGTAATTTCATGGTCAAGAATCTCTTTTTTAACCAGCCGGCACGGCGCAAGTTTCTTAAGAGCGACCATGTGGAGATGAACCATATACTTCGTGAGTTTGAGCGCATGGCTCTTGTTAATCCTGACATCGAGTTTCAGCTTGTTCACAATGATGTGGTGCTTCATCAGCTTCTGCGCAGCTCTTTCAAGCAGAGGATTGTCGATCTTTTCGGCAAGTCTATCGACAAGCAGCTTGTGCCGGTAGATACCGAGACCTCGATTGTAAAAATAAACGGTTTTGTTAGTCGGCCTGAAAATGCCCGCAAGCGCGGCGCACTTCAGTTTTTGACGGTTAATGGCAGGAATATGCGTCATCCTTATTTCCACAAGGCGATCATGCACTGCTTCGAACAGCTTATTCCTTCCGATGAACAGCCATGTTACTTTATCAATCTCACTGTCGACCCTGAGACCATTGATGTAAACATACATCCTCAGAAAAGTGAGATTAAATTTGAAAACGAACAGCCTATATGGCAGATTCTCGTTGCTGCCGTCAAGGAAGGTCTCGGTAAATTCAATGCCGTGCCTTCGATTGACTTTGATCTTGACGACGCCCCCGAGATTCCTGTATTTCAGCCCGATGCCGGCGCATCACATGGTCTCGACCTCGACACATCCTATAATCCCTTTGCCTCACAATCGCCGAAAGCCGGTGGAAGTGCATCGCAGGTGTGCCGTAAGTCATCGGTGGTGATGAACCAGGATTGGGAGAAATTGTATCAGGACTTTGAGCGCAAGCGCGATGAAGAACTTTCCAACATAAAAGCGAGTGCGCTTAATTCAATGAGCCTTGACGAAATAGGGGAGGAAGAAATTCCCGACATGGATTTTTCCGCCGGTTTCGACTCGGCTGTGCCTGCAGTGATGCAACTGAAGGGACGTTACATACTCTCGCCGGCAAAATCCGGACTGACTGTAGTCGACCAGCATCGCGCACATGTACGCATTCTCTATGACCGTTATCTTGACTTGGCGCGTCTCGACGCGTTGAGCACACAGCGTGTCATTTTCCCCGAGGTGCTTGAACTGTCACCGTCGCAGTCCGTGTTTCTTGAAGGTATCGCCGGTGAACTGTCGTCACTCGGATTTGATATCTCTTTTCTCGGGGATAACAGTTGGACCGTCAACGGACTTCCCTCGGTGCTTAACGATGTGAATCCGCGTGAGCTTATGATGGCGATGCTTGACATGGTGATGGATAGCGGTGAGAAACTTGGGGAGAGTATACGGGAGCGTATCGCCTTCTCGATGGCGAAGTCAGCCGCCATAAAACCGGGACAGCAGCTTACATCTGCCGAAATGGATCATATACTTAGCGACCTGTTCAAGCTCGCAACCCCTAACTATACGCCTGACGGCAAACTTGTGTTGAGCGTGATAGCCACAGATGACATAGCGAGGCTGTTTGCATAGGTGATAAACATTTATTACCTTTGCTCAAAATATTAAAATGATGCGAAAATTAATAATATGCCTTGCCGTTTTGGCGGCTGCCGTGTCGGGACTCAACTTGTCGGCTCAATTCCGTTATGGTCCCATGGTCGGTGTCACTGTCACTGACCTGAAGTTTAAGCAGGATCTTATCAGCATCGATAAGAGCGTGGGATTCTCTGCCGGTGTGGCGACAGAATTGATGTTTCCCGGAATAGGTTTTGGCGTTGATGCTGGGCTTTTCTATGAGCAGCGTGGTGCGACACTTAATCTGGGACAGCGTGAGGTGTGGGCTTCGCAAGGCTATGGCAAGGAGCGTTCCTATCTGCATTATCTTGAGATTCCGGTGCATCTGCGTTTCAAATGGACACGCATGAACGGACTTGAAGATTATATTGCACCGTTTGTGTTCGGTGGTCCTTCGTTCAGTATCCTGATGGGACACAGCAACGTGAAAGCGTTGGAATATGCCGGCGGTGATGTTGGCATGACTGTCGGAGGCGGTCTTGAACTGTTCCGTAACTGGCAGGTTATGTGCAGCTACACTTGGGGTCTCGTGTATGCCGAAAAGACGAAGCTCCTTGATGATTTTAGCGCAAAAAACCGCACTCTTAACGTGCGTGTGGTCTATCTTTTCTGACACCGACATTATCACTATACTGGAGCCGCCTTCGGGCGGCTTTTTTTATAGTTTGTCGTAATCGGGGATGTCGGGTAGAAACCGGTAGGTGGAATGGTCGTAGTCAATCGCGCAGCAATAATGATTAAGCCCGTTTGACACGATAAGGTATCTGGCGTGGAGCACCATGTTATAGCGTACAATCTGGTCAAATGTCATCTGGGAGATTGTCACCTCCGGTGACTTGTATTCGATTATCATGACCGTGTTGCCCGAGTGGTCCACCACTATGCTGTCACAGCGTCGGCGAGTCCCGTTGAGTGTTATACCGACTTCGTTTGCCATCAGCGCTGCCGGGTAGCCTTTGTGAGTGATGAGATATTCGATGAAATGTTGTCTGACCCATTCTTCGGGTGTGACTGCGACATATTTCAGTCGCAGACGGTCAAAAATCTTTACACCGTCGCGGTCACGGCGTAAACGGTAGTCGAAGGCTGGCAGGTTAAGTTTCATCAGATTCCAAATTTGTCGGTAACGGAAAATTTCTGTAAATTTACAAAATAAAAATATAACTATGGCGGCTGCACCCAAGTCAATGACATTTGATGAAATCGTCATGCAGATTAACGCGCGTAATTATGCGCCGGTTTATATCCTGCATGGCACCGAGGGGTATTACATCGACGAACTGCTCAAACGATTTGAGGCGATTATCCCCGAGGGAGACCGTGATTTCAACCTATATACGATGTATGCTCCTGAAGTGGAGATGGACACTGTAATGGATGCGTGCCGGCGCTATCCGATGATGTCTGATGTGCAGGTGGTTATTCTCAAGGAGGCGCAGTCGATAAAGTCCACGCAACTTGACCGTCTGCATCTTTATGCCTCTCAGCCTTCGCAGTCAACCGTGCTTGTCGTGGCTTGTCGCGGCGACAAGTGCAAGGCTAAAGAGCTGATGGCAGAAGCCGGTGCCCACGGCGGTGTGATATTTGAGTCACAGTCATTGAAAGAGACCGAGGTAGGGCGTACAATCAGTGCGTATATAAAGAAAAAGGGTCTGAATATAGAGGCAAAGGGACTCGGGATGTTGCGCGATTTTGTCGGCACTGACTTGTCGCGACTTCACAGCGAGATTGATAAATTGACAGTTGCGCTTCCTGCGGGGGCGACCGTGACGCCGGAGGTCATCGAGAATCTTATCGGCATAAGTAAGGACTATAACAATTTTGAGCTGATAAGCGCGCTTGCCACCAAAAATTCAAAGCGCGTCTTCACCATAGTTAATCATTTCCGCCGCGACCCTAAACGCAATCCGTTTGTGGTCACGATAAGCAGTATCTGGAACTATTTTTCAAGTCTGCTCGTGCTGCTTTATACCAAGGATAAGAGTGATGCGGGTTTATGCGCGGCATTAGGTAGAAAAGGCTCGTGGCTCCCGACAGACTACAAGGAAGGAATGCGCAATTACAACGCCTGGAAGCTGATTGAGATTATCCATGCTATCCGTGTCGCCGATGCCCGTAGCAAGGGTGTGGATTCCCGCATGGATCCCTACGACATTCTTAACGACCTTGTGTTTCACATTCTCACCGCGCCCGGCAGGATTTAACGGAGGCGGTAGGAGTAACCGAGAGTGACCATTATCGACATTCCGCGTGATGCGGAAAATGTGTCGCGACGGTCATCGGGGAAGATATTGCCGATGCCGAAATAGTATCGTGCCTCAAGATTGATGATATTGCGGCGCTTTATGATAAACTCGATGCCGGCTCCTCCCGAAATGCCGTAGTCAAATTTCTTTGACGGCTCCATCCACATTTGGTCGGTCATGCGTAGCTGTGGGAAGTCAGGGTAAGCACCTATATTTGTCACGTCAAAATTGGCACTGTAGCTTGTGCCGATCATGTAGCCGACTTCCGGACCGAGGTTGACAAATCCCTTGACAGTGTTGTTGCCGAAAAATATGCTCGTCAGCAACGGAATCTGTATATAGTCGAGGTGACGCTCATATTCATACGGAGCGCCTTCGAAATTTTCTTTCCATCCACGCTGCTCATAGTTAATCTCGGCAATCAGACCGAAATTACGCTCTTCCCAATATTTGAAAGTGACACCTGCCGTCTTTCCCAACACAAATGATTGCTTTGTGCTTGGTGTGAACGACATTTTTGACATCGTGATACCGGCTTTGCCGCCGATAGAAACTTTTGACACGTAATGAGCCTGGGCATTTGCCATGGTGAATGACAAGATGCATACGACAGCCGCAACAAATGACTTCAGCCTGTTCATTCCACAGAATGTTTGTCAATCAGTCCCGACGGGCGGAACTCGATAAAATACAGCGTGTCGTTAACCTGTCCGGCACCGTCACCCGTTCCTGTGAAGTGGAAGCCGCTCTGTACGCCGTCATAATAATATTTAGAGTCCAGGAGTTTGCCACCGGTCTCGTTTATCGCTTTAATAAGGTAAAATCCGGCATCAAATCCGAGAATGCCCTGTACAGGAACAGCCTGAATCATGGAAGACCCATACCAGTTTTTATATCGTTCGGCGATATCCTTGCTTCTGTAACTGCTATCGTCATTATAGAAGCGTGAGTACACAGTCGCGTCAAGGAAATGCAGGTTTTCAAGCGAATTGCCACGGAATGTAATCCATTCAGGATAACCGAATATGCGTACCTGATTAAGGTCGGAATGATTTTCACGGAAGGTCTTTAATGCGCCCGCGATATGACTGAACTCTGTCGAAGTGCCCGATTCCGGTACAAACATATAATATCCTTCCGGATTCAGCGATGCGAGATCACTCTCCTTCAGATAGCTGTTGTAGGTAATGTCGATGTAATCCCTGCCTCTCAGCGTGAGACCTTCGCGGAGTAGCGCCGTGAAGTCTTTCTTGTCGGTCTTCCCGTCGCGTGAAGTCAGGAATACCGGGGTGTACTGCGGATACAGCCTTATAAATTCAGTGACAGCCTTGGGGTAAACGGCGGAGTGGGTGATGTTTGCCTGCAATATGTCAGGATTCTTTTGATAATCAGTATTTTTTACCGCAAATATATTGAATACGGCGGCTCCGCGTTCGCGGGCAAAGCGGGCGATTGCGTCAAGCTGGTCGTTGTCGTCGGGAGTAATGATGACATCTATATCCTCAAGTTCCGGTTTACCGAGAATATTCACTACTGTGTCAAGACTTGCTGCGGAATCGTATGCGCGGATAACTATGTTGCGGTCGCTATTGCGCAGCGAGTCGGCGGCAAGTAACATTCCACGATAAAATTCAGTGTAGAGTTGTGACTGTTTGTCGACATTTTCCGAGGCAAGCATGAAAGGGAGTATGACTGCTATGCTTGTCTGACCTTTATCCGATGCCGCAGGTGTTATGGAGTCTCTGTTTTCTATCAAAGAAAGCAGGTCGGCAGCCGGGGATGTGGATTCCGGAATGCTGTCTTCACCGGTTGCGACGGGAGCAGGAATTGTCGGTATCGTTGACGAGGCTGTGTCGGCTTCAGTGGTGTCTTTAGTCTCGTTCACTTCCGGAGTGACAGGGGCGACATTAGTCTCGGGTTCAGGGCTTTGACAGGAGTCCGGGAGCATAAGAATTGTACCGTGCTTCAATCCGTCTTTCAGCGAGGGATTAAGTTCAAACAGTTGTGACTCTGAAATTCCATAGCGCTTGCATATTCCGTAAACGGTCTCACCCTTTGCGACATGATGAATAGCCGCTTTCTGATATGTGCGACCGGCTTCATTATCGGGAGATATATGTATTTTTGATTTTTTGTCAGTAGAGGGAGACTTCGTCATGCTCTTGTCTACGGCACCCAGTTCGGGAAATTCCGAGACAGGGAAATATAGTACCGCGCCGGCGCGTAAACCGTCGGCAACCGAGGGGTTATATTGTACAAGCTGAGACTTGGTTATACCAAATTCCCTGCATAAACCATATACCGTCTCTTTTGGCTGCACTTCGTAATAATAACATTCCTGACCGTTTACCATTCGGGTCGGCAGGTTTGCCGCATTTACGGACACTGCCAACATGGCAGCACCTAAAGGCAAGATATTTAACTTGCTATGAAATTTCATATCAGTTGTTTGCTGTTTAATTACGCAAAGTTACAAAATAATCCCGTCATACCGTGCAAATCGCCCAACAAATGATACTTACATGAAACAGATGTTCGGCGAATGAAGGTGTCTGATTTTATTACCTGAGTTCAAACAATATAATAGGATACCGCTTGGTCATTACAGCTGTTTTATCTTATTCATGGAATTATTCTTCGAAGGCTTTGCAGTTGACGTGCTTGCCCGTGATTTCCTCGAGGAAGTCATGGCGCATTATCATAAGCAGGTCTTTTGTGTATTCGTAAAGCAGCCCTTTGTAATATGTGACATCTTCATGGTTTGACTTTGTGATTCGCTCCCACAATGTGATGCGCTTGGCATCCTTATAGGCTGCATCAACCGCCTCCCGGTCATCCTCTGTCATAAGCCAACGCAACTTCTGTTCTTCCAAAATCAATGGGGAGTCGGAATATTCTTTCCAAAGTTCTACAAGATAGTCACGAAATTCCCGCTCAATTTTAAGTGGAAGGTCATTTGAGTATTCTCCTATTGTTTCGGGACGGTCAATGGCAGCCTCCTTGTGAAGATTGCCGAAATATTTTTCGAGAAGTTCTCGCTCCTTCTGTATCGCGAGTGATTGCAATTTATTTTCCATATTAATCAGTTTAGCGGTGAGCCGCAATTAGTACAAAATTCAGCAGCAAAGGGAACAGGCAGAAATGCCGGAGCGCCATCATTAGAAAAAACGGTATCCAGCTGTCGCAAGGCAGCAGCATCTTCAGGATGAATGAACTCTGATGGTTTCATATTGTGGTAACGGTAGATAAGGTTACGGCAGAGTTTCAAAATTACATCAAATTCTCGATATTACAAAGCCTGACTTCAAAATTAATTTCAAAGTTTCCTGAGATGTAGCTCGGTCATATTCCTTCTCACTCTCGGGCAATTCCTCGTATGGCACAAGGCATGGATGCGTCTTATTGACATCATCTCTCACCGGTCCATAAGTCCACCCTTCTTTGATGCGATTTTGCGCCCATACTTCATGCACATTTTTAGCCATCTCCTCAATCAGAGGAAGCAGTTCTTCGGGGAGCCTCACTTCGGAAGTCTCAACCGGATTAGGAGTATATTTCATAACTTCAATAAAGTTTCATAATAAAAGACACATTGCAGTTTTATTTCCTATCATTCATAACTCTTGAAATTTCAGAGATAATACTTTTGGTATTTGGAAAATTTACAGAAAAAATTTTCCCTGTATTATCATATAGCCACAAATCTTCATTCTCGAGATAAAGGACTCTTTCAACTTGAAATAATTCACCCAAATTAAATTCTCTGATTTGTCGTTTCTGTTTATCACAAAACGAAATGATATTACTATTAGCATGTAGTCCAACGACTATTCCATCGTTTATGAAATAAAAATTATCACCAACTTCAGGAATATCAGAAAGGGAAAGTGCCCAATTAGATTTTAGATTTCCAATTATTGTAAAATTAGTCATCAAAATATTTTCAGTTTTAGCCAAAAATTCATTTTGGCTAAAATCAAAAGCTTTTAATTTTGATTGATTATACAGGGGACACTCTTTCAATGATCCGCTAATACTATATATATATCCATTAGAGATTACTACTGGATAAAGTACGGAATCATACACTAGCTGATCAAGACAATCTATATCAGGTCTATAAACTTGATTTAATATTATATTCTCAGATATACTTAGCTCATAAAGGCTATCTTTTGTTGCAACAATGGATGTATTTCTTGTAGCTATACAATCAATAATGGCTGTAGGCATCTTTTTAGACAGTATATTTTTTATACTCTTATCAAATGAATAAAGCGTCAACTCATCATCTCTAATAATTGCAATTTTCTTTTTTGTTAAAAATTTAACCTTAATATTATCAAACGCAGGGACTTTTTCCTTGAAGATCTCTATTCCACGTTTATAGTCAAAAAAGACAATGGAATTATTTGACATATCTTCGAAGGCTGCAATGGTATGAAATTTACTGCAGGACAGAAATTTATAATTCGATGGTATATCTCGTACCATTTTGATTTTATTGTATAGGCTATTTATCATATAAGTTTCAACGGCATTAACATTTGACACAACTATTTTTGCGCTATCCGATGTAACGATTCTTCTATTATCGCTGTACGCAACATTTTGACCCAGCAGAACTTTTTTCTTGAACATATCAAACCTTACAATTTGTGTTTTAGTCAAAATGTCCAAAAAGTTTCCATTGGTAGAGAATCTTAAATCTATAATAGAATCATTTAAAACTATCGAATCGCTATGATTCCGAAAATGCCCAAAATACATGACATTTCTACTTGAAAATGCCAGTATCTTGCCATCATTCGAAACGCCATAGACCCGTTCAACAATTTGTGGTACAATGCTTAATGTGTCAATACTTCTCTTGTATTCATTATATGTGACTCTTAATATTTTGTTTTTATTCCTTAGATAGAATGAATTGTTATTAGCCTCTTTTAGCAGACGAGTCGTGGTTAAAACTCCATAATTTTTAGGCAATCTAAGGCTACAAATTGGATTACTAGAAGTTTTTAAAATCATCAATTCAATGATATCTGACTGAGAATCACGTTTCTCGGCCATAAAAAGGCTATCCCCTAAGAAATATAAAGATGAATATTCAGGTAGCTTCTTCAAAATTGAATAGTCGCATAATGATAATAATACAATTTCTCCACTCACTTTTTCCTTTCCTATGATTTTTTTAGTCGAAATATTTACATCGTTCAGGAACAGCTGCAAATCAGATAAGGAATTTATTATAGTGAACTTATTATGCGCAAAAAAATAGATATTTGGACCACTAACAGAGACTAAGAGAGTATCATTCCATAGACTATAAGCACTTAAAATCAGGGGGGATTCAAGTTGTGGAACGCAGGATTTTTGCACAAGAAAAGGATTATTACATAATCTTCTTGCAGATTGTTCCCACTCATACGCTGATGTATATCCTTTGGCTATTGCTGCATATGCTGTATCTAAAGCTTCCGAGTAATTGAATTTGTCTAAATTACGATCTATTTCTGCGGCAATAGATCGTGACATTTCTGATTTAATAACTGTATTCTGACGATATATTATACCAGTGATGACAGAGAGGAATAGGACAATACAAATGATGACTATCCAAGAAATAATTCTTTTCTTACGTTGAATACGCTGAGCACGTTGCCAAAGCGAGTCGAAACGGAGATTGAACATCCTGGCGATTACCTTGATGACAGCAGCTTCACGTCCCATTTCATTAATGTTAATACCCAAGATCTCTTTCTCGCCAGTGAGGTGACGCAATCCATCAGGGAAACATTCGTCTTTCGGATTTGCAGCATTTGGGATTCCTCCAATGATGAATGGAATGATGTACTTCTCTCTGCCTTGGTCTATAAAATACTGGACTTCTTTTGACACCCATGGACTTTTTGCCGAGCGTGGCGAGCAGATGACAATCAAATATTTTGAGTTATTAAGACTTTTCTCAATTTCAGCCTTTAGATTACCACCTGATAATTCCGACTGGTCACGGAATACAGGTCGAATCTTATTAGGAAGTTCGGGATTCTCTTTACGAATGGCTGTAGGCAAACTGTATGACTCCAGCTTCTTCTGGAGCCATTTAGCCCATTTTTCATCTTCACGTTTATAGCTTATAAAAGCGAAATATTCGTAAGTCTTATTTTGCGATGTCGTATCCATCTAATTTGAACATTGAATTGGTTAATGACTTTACATAACGACGGATATATTTAAATCCGATGATGAACGCGATAAGGAAATAGGAACTGAAATTCTCATTCAATCCCATTGAGAAGCATAGAGTATCATACACTCCGTGAATTATAATCGGAAGCAATAATGCCGCAGACATGTAAACTTTTCTATTCTTCATATCAAACCATGCAAGGGAAAAGAACGTACCCATTATTATGGCAAAGAAATAATGCATCGGCACTGACATCAATGCTCTTGAAATGCTAATCATAATCCAATTCTCATCACCACATACATAGAGGATGTTTTCAAGACCGGCAAATCCCATTCCAATGCAAACGGCATATACAATTCCATCAAACATTTCATCGAAATGCTTGCACCGTTTTACAAGAAAAGATAGTGCAGCCAACTTAAACATTTCCTCAGGGACGGCAGCACTTATAAAGGATTCCATAACTGCTCCGACAAAAGAATCTGTATTAAAATCAGGCCAGCCTAAATAAGAGAGCAAAAGTACAGCCGGACCGGCAAGAACGCCTAAACCTACAGCAGCACACAACCATCCAATAGGTTCTGGCCGTTTATCTTTGCGAATCATAATAATCGCAAGTACTATTGCAGGAGCAATCGCTGCTAAAATTTTCAAGTATGTTTCAGTCATTATTTTTATATGGAATCATTCATGGCTAACTGTCCTAAGATAGCATTTTTAAGTTTTGTAATATTTTTATCATCAAAAGTGAATAAGTCAAGGAAATCTATGCCAGCCAAATCGTATGCGATTTTAGGATGCATTGCCGAGGAATCCAGCCGAACAGGTATTATTATCTTGCCGTATTGATCAGCAATGGAGATTTCCTTTGCTACATTAGAAGATTGATTAGAGTTTTCGGAAGAGAGGAATAAGACAATGTCTGTAGAAGAGATTGCCTTTACAATTAATTCCTTGAAATTAGAGCCACTGAAAACACCTTCTCTGTCTATCCAGTACGGAATATCCATTGCCTCAAGTAAATTACATAAGGCATCGGCCTTGTCCGTATCTTTGCGCGAATAGCTAAAGAATATTTTATGCGGTCTCCTCTCTATTTTTTCTAACTCATCATCAAGATTATCTGATGGTGGGGAGACTAAGAAATCCGTGTCATTTTCAACGATGTCTAATCGTTTGCTATATTCGTGAGAATACGCTGCAAGCCATTCAAAAAATGGCAGATAATCAAATTTACTATATACATTGTATGAGTCATGAATATAAATTTCTACCATTATGGATTTGTTAGTCTTGCAAAGAAACTGGCAAATTGTTTTTGCAGTTATCTTTGCCACCGCATTCATCGGCATGTTTGCCATACCCAGCCCGAGGCATGGAAAAGCAATTGAGTTCAATTCCATAGCCGCCAATAGCCGCAAGCTTTTAGATATGGCATGACCGATAATATATTCGTAAACTTGGGGGTTATCTTCATTCGATAAATGAGGCAATACTTTAGAATATTTGGCTACCGTAACGGCATGAAACAAATACTTATTTGTCAGTTTACCTGCACTTGTTACCACTACATCTCCTAATTTGGCATCAAAATGTTTTTGGGCATCAACAAGCACAATATCAGACGACTTTTTGAGTATATATTGTGGTAAACCACCTTGCATTGGAACTCCAATACTCCCTGAAATAACAAGAGCTTCCGCTTTACTATCAAGAATATCGCCAAATATAAGGGACACTGAAGAGTTATTTATCTTATATGTCTTTGAGTCTGGATTTGCCATGACATTAGTCTTTGCTACGGTTAACGATGTCAAAACCAAGGCGACGAACAAGACGTAGTGTGTTCATCGCCATCAAGCGGTCGTATTCTTTTTCGTTATTTGGGAGTTGAGCGTAGGGGACGAGGTCGGGATGTTGTCTCTTTGCGTCATCGCGAACCGGGCCGTATGCCCATCCTTCCTCCATGCGGGTGCGAGCCCAAATGTCGTGGGCGTTTTCGGCGATGGCTTCTGTCAGGTCTTCAAGGTCGGCATCAAGGTCTATATCCTCTACATTTATAGGTTGTGGATTGTATCCTTTAATGCTTTTTGCAATTTTCACCATGTAACAGCTACTACATTTCCACGCTTTCACGAAATCTTCGCGCTCGATTCTTTCTTCCAAAAGCGTCTCCAGATTGAGATACTCAATGTCATCAGCAGCTTCTTCGACCCATGTCATATAAATGGCGTGATATTGTGGCGATGGTGCAGTAGGCGCACTGTCTCCTTCCAGAAGATTCTTATCAACAACTACTATAACCTCATATCCTTCGTCCAGTGCCGATTCAAGGTCATGGAGTGTCGCGTCATATTTACGTTCAACATGGAACCCTTTTAATTCAAGTAATCGCCCGACGTGATGCAGCGGCGTACCTTCCTCGCGGACCCAGTTGTTCGCTTTAGCCGTTTCTAATAGAGTCCAGTGGTCAATATCGTAGTCGTGGTGCTGAAGTATAAAAGATTCGCACTCAAAAGAACATAGGTTGTCAGGATTCGCCGCTGCAAGCGCTCGCATTGGAATGATTCTGCGCTTTTCGTTTTGCGTTCCGGAATCAATTGCTTCAGAGAGAGACACGATTTCTGCCAGCTCTTTGTCGGAACCTATTGCAGACAGAACCTTGTTAGCCTCTTCTTCGTTAACATTGCCGTCGAGAAAAGCGGCAAGCAGTTCGTCTGATATATTATGTTGGTTATCGTTCATAGTTGTAGTATTTAATGGCTATACGGGTAAGCGCAGTCATTGCCCGTTTCTTTATATTATAGAGATTATCAACCGTAACACCAATCTGTGCAGCATACTGCCCCGGCTCCATATCGTCCAAAACCAGATTTCGTATTGCATCGGCATACCGTTGGTTTTCCATAAGCTGAAGTAATTTCTCGATATCTATTTTTTGAGATATCGCGTTGACTGTATCAATCATTGTATCAGCATTACACTTCTCATAATGAGGCTCTTTAGAGTTATCATCTATCATTGAATCACGATGACTGATAAAAAACCGTGTTGCGACAACTTTCATCCATTGATAGATCGTGCTCCGGAATTGAAATTGTCGGAGTTTCACCCCGTCATCGGCAAGCATATATTCATAGAACTCGTTGACCATCTCATCGTATTCAACGGGATATGGAAAAACGAGTCGCATAATCGCCATGAAGAGCGGACGGCACTTGACAAAGAAAAATTGATGCGTTATCCGGTTGTCACGGTCAAGCAATCCTTGTATTATCTCCTGATCGGTCATTTATCTTGTAATAAAAAGTATTTATTTAAAGAGATGGTTGTATCGACTACGCAAAAATCATATTTCTTATAGTCACAATCCCAACCTTTCTGCTTATCACTTTGTCCATCTAACATACTCCATGGACATAAGCAATTATGGCTCATGACGCGTTCATCGCAGCTTGTTCCGTTCTCATTGAAAACATAACCCATTAGTTCATGAGCAGCGTTCCATCTAAGATGTTCCAATATCGCGAGATTACGGATAATATCATTTTCTTTAGCCGATAAACCGGGATAAGTAATACCGGTCTTTGATCCTGTGACATTTGCCGATCCATCGGCATTGAAATAGTTCAAATAAAATGAGTACCAGTCAATTTTTGAATCATTTTGTTGCGCCAATGTTTCCATCGCCTTTTGCAAAAGAATCATCTTCGTCCCGGCGTGAAGGGCGTTAGCCCTGTCCTGAGATTCCTGACGGCGTAGTTTTCTCAACTTTTCAATGTCCGGTATGTCGGTTTTTGTCAACTGTTTATGTCGGTCATCCCAACTATCGCCTTCGCCGCTAAGTACACGGTATTTTTCGTGGAATACTTTTCCTTCCTCAATCAAGCAGTCATTTACAACCAGGTCATAGGTATATGTCTTTTCCGGCTGACCAAAAATGTGGATTACAGGAATATTCTTTTCTCCATCACCATATCCATAATTATAATGGTCAGCAATCTTTTGAATTCCCTCTATTTTGTTGTTGTCGGTACATCGAACAAAAATACGTAGATTTGACACATCTTCCCTGACTTTACGTATCTGATTGAACAATCGCGTAGCCAGTGATATCGCTTCGTCATTATTGCCTATGGATATGACTATGTAATTTACTTGTTTGAGAAATTCATTTTTTAAAAGAATCGAAGAATAGAATTCTTCGCTATTATAGTCAGTTTTCATAAACTCGATTGAAGCATTTTCAAATTTACTATTGCCTTTATTATATCTGAAAATCCCGGGCATCGAAGCCATGAGTGTACCTTTGATTTCATCAAGATTCTTATCGACAATTACACATTCGAAAGGGCTACGGATATACCCATCTTTATCAGAATAACCGGCAAATGCGCCAAATTCATAAAGGAATCGAAAAGCATCGCGTCCGACCTCTCCAAATCCTATAATAAGAGTTTTTAATGGCGATTCTACAGTTGCAAGGTGCACCTCACTCGTCTTGATTACATTAACCGGATGACATTCCGGGTCAAGCTTAAGCAATTCTACCGCTATATGTGAAGAATCAACTATCTTTATATTAAGATGCTTCTTTAAAGCGACATCCTGAATGACACGGTTAGGACCATTGTATCGCGCATGGCAATATATGCGATGATACAAATCCTCTTGTCGCGTTATTGCATTTATGGTCGTATCTTTAGCCAAAGCAATAATATTACGGATGTTGAGTTCTTCATCCTCATCCATAAAGAAGATATGTAATTGCGGTGAAGAGGTTCTAGATAGACGCAAAATAAATTTTCTTATTCTTGACAATCCAAGATAACCGAATGCATCAAAATCCGGGCGTGACGCTATTTCACGATCTATGTCATCAAGCTGCTGACTTGCGATAGCGACATATGCCCCGATTTTTTCTGCAGTTTTAAATACATTTTGTTTATGAGCGACAAGCCCGACAATTCCTTCCCATTCGTCATTATCGTCTTCCTTGACATTTGCCAGGTCAATAATAATCGCCAATGCCTTCGAATCATGCTTTATAACGTCTTCAATGAGTAGACCTGATGGCTCGTTATTTCCAAAGAAAATATACAAATGATTGCGATTGTCATTTATTTTAGTCACGTAGTTTAACCGGTAATAAGCGTGAATACGCGAGTACACAAGCCCTACAAGCATCGCCACCGTGCAAGCAAAGGATAAAACAGCTTGAACTGAAATCAAGCCTTTTAGTATCGCATGTCGGTCCAGACGGTCCAGCAGATTGCTGTCCACATCAAGCATAAACAAGTCAAGGGAGCAAATAAGCGAGCGAAGCAAATATTCGGCATTAGAGAATTGAACATTGTGCCCCAATTCTTTAGTTAAACTCGGGTCATGTCCTATTATATGGAACACACAAAAATACAACAATGTACCAACGATGAGAAAAAGCCCCATAATGGTCGCTAACAATTTAAGCGAGAAATCTTTGGCATAAAGTCGGTGTGCGGGCTTTATTATTGCATTCCTTATTTGAACAACAATGGAATAAACCAATGTCAACCCTCCGGCAACAAGCAACCCGGCGGCAAACCACATACCATATTCACCGCTAACACAAATCAAGGAAACAAGAAGGACAGCCCCTACGATAAGCATCCATCCCTTAATATAAATCGTACGTTTCATTTGTCATATATAGCTGACTCAGACATCTCTGTATTCCAAAAATATTTAATATATTCCCAAGCCTTATCCTTTTCCGTTTCTTTTGCTCCATTATCGGAAGTGCCTGAATCTTTCTTTTCCTTCCAGTAATGCTCGATTGTCCGCCAAGCAGACTCATAACGCTCCTTTCTTGTTTTCCATGCACATTCTTTTTCAAATTTAAATTTCTCAAATTCATTTCGCGCATTGATTTCAACAGCCCTTTCCTTTTGGGCTTTATTGAAGCAGTATCCCAACGTAAAGAAGCCGATTAAAAGGCATAATAAAATTGTGCCACAAATGATTGCGGTTATGGCGATATCATATTCTGTGTTCACGTTCGGAGAAGAATGAAATACAACGACTCTTGAAGTCGCGTCAACAGTGGTTGTGTCAAGTATTGGTCTAGTTAAATTGTCAGCTAAAAACATAGCAAAAGTTATAAAATGTACTTAAAACGCAAATATACGAAAAATCTGAAACAGTTTCCTCATAAAACGAATTATTTCTTATCCCGCGGTAACGGTTTATCTAGTTTATACGGCGTGGTAGTTTCTGCCGAGCCATGTGGAGCGGTAGTTGGAGGCGGAGCGGAGCATGTAGCG